>ERZ838827.102-NODE-102-length-124566-cov-7.608348_pt1 | contig 124566 bp, 111 predicted proteins | sample MGYA00519881_ERZ838827 | MGnify/ENA primary metagenome ERZ838827 (study PRJEB31850, sample SAMEA3708842) | human gut metagenome | biome: human gut; feature: human-associated habitat; material: faeces | place: China | collected 2014 ...
CTTGCATGTGTTAAGCACGCCGCCAGCGTTCATCCTGAGCCAGGATCAAACTCTCGTTAAAAGTGTTTGTTCCGGTTCAGATAACTGCTAGCTATCTTTCCCTTTACTGTTTTAGGTTGACATTTTCATGTCTGTTCTGAATTTTTCTCTTTTAAGAATCTTTCAGGGTTATCTTGTCATCTGTTGTTTAATTATCAATGTTCTTTATTTTTGTTGTCTTGCGACAGCTATATTAGATTACCACATCTCTTTTCGCTTGTCAACAACTTTTTTAATTTTTTTCAAATTCTTTTTAAGTTGTTTTTGTCTCTCCTTGACAACGAACGTTATTTTATCATGGCTTTACGTAACTGTCAATACATTTTTTAATTTTTTTAAAAATACCGCAAAATAACTTTCCATCGTTATTTTACGGTACCTTTTTCCTCATTATTTCTCTAAAATTTTCTCTAAAACTTCGCTCCTACCTAAATCTAGTAATAGCTTCCAAAAGCGGATTGTGATCATACAAAAATGTAAGTATCTGACTATCTGCAATATTTTCAAAACAAATCTTTCCTATTGAAGTCGTATACAATAATGTCACAACAATTAAAATCACCCAGATAATAATCACCCCTGTTGCCATTCCAAGCACTCCGCCCGCAATTCTGTTGAGTCCGCCTATAACCGGAAGATCGCTGATCAATCCAAGCATATAGACAATTGTGCGGACAACTATTGTAACTATTAGAAGTGTCAGCAGAAATCCCACAAAATCCGCAATCACTTTCGCCATATACGCCCCAACATACTCACCAAACGTACTGACTCCCAGATTTTTATAAATCTCTGCATTATTATTTTCTAAGAGTAAATCACGAAATAATTGTGGAATATTTGCATTTTCAATCGCCGAAATCTGCTGTTCTCTCGTCAGATCAATCTTTCCTATCAGATTTTTTATATCTTCTTCCGTAATCCCAGCCGCTTCCAGATCAATTCCATCTAACTTTTGTCCATTGATTTCAATCCCCGACAAATCCATATCTTCCAAATCCGGAGTTAATAATTCCACACATTTTTCCTGTACCATCCTCTCTAAAGGTGTCACTTTTAAAATTCCTTTACTCACATATGGCGTAAGAAAAACCACCAATACGATAATAATGATTGTTGCAGCTAATGAAGCCACTATTTTTATAAACCCTCGAACCAAACCGGCAATCACACATACCAAAAGTATAATACCGACTAAAATTAATAATCCATTCATATACTCTCCTATTTCACCAGATGAACTTCCTGAAGTCCTTCTGCACTTATCACCATGTATTTATTCAGACCTGTCATTCGGAAAATCTCTATAATATTTGACTCCATCTTTCCTTCAAATTTACAAACTCCAGATCGATCAAATATCATGCATTTATTTCCATCATACAAAACCACCTGGTTACCGGTCATTTTTATATTTCCGTACTCACCCTCAAAATCTTTTGACAGTATCTGTTTCCCCTTTGTATTATAAATGCGCAGTTCATATCCGCTTTTTCCAGAATTTTTCAGAACAAGCGCCACTCCGCTCTTATCATATGACACACTTTTTATCTCTTTTTTAATCTTTATCTTTTTGACCTGCTGAAGATCTTCCAAACCACTATAGAACACCAGCATATCATTCCCTATCAGCACAGAAGTTTTCTCATCCAAAAACGCAACCGTCGGGACCACTTCGTTCTCATATTCTTTTTCAAAAACTTCGTGATCTTTCTTCTCTTCTCCAGCCTCACCAAAATTATAACAAACTACTTTCGTCATCGCTTCGCTGCCTTTTGTAGATAAGTATGAAACAAGAAGTGCTTCTCCATTATTGGAAATGGCAATATCCAACGGATATCCAGTATTTGCAAGTGAAGTGTTCTGCTCCACAAGAATATTCCCTTTTGCATCATAACAAATAATCTGCTGTGTAGATCCTCCTTTGAGCACCACCCCTACGATTCCCTGTTCCGAAACAACCAGCTTTTGGATTGGACTCGTTGTTTTAATCTCTCCTTTTAGTCCATCTTTTTGAAACACCAAAATGCTTGTCCCACTTTGATCCCCAACAGCTGCCGTTCCTTTGCACACTTCCACAATCGGATTCTTCATCTGACACGGCTGATTCCATATTTCCTGACCTTTTTTATCTAAATAAACAATGCCATCTCGACTGTATTTCAAACCCCCTCCGGCATACTCTCTGTAATTACTGTTATCCGCCTCTTCATTCTCATATGTAGCGGTCACAGCGACATTCTCATATGTCTGGTATTTCAAAAACAGCCCCACTCCCGCAGTCACCACAACAACAGATACCGCAACGATCACAACCCGTCGAAAAAATCGATATCTATGCGCCTTTATTTTTAACTCCATCTCCCGCATCGGATTCTGGCTATCCTGCAGTTCATCTATAATATCATCTGCAATCTCCTCCGTCGGGTCTTTTTTTTCTTTTACAATATGAAAACCAAATTTCTTCTTCATATGCTCCCCTTTATTTCTTCTTTGGTTCATGCTACATCAATAGTATAGCACATTTTACTATGGTAACAACAACTTTTGTCCGATAAAGATGAGATTTCCATTCTCCAAACCATTCATCTTACAGATCGCCTCCACATGGGATATATCTCCATATACTTTTCGACTGATTGTTGCAAGGGTATCTCCCTTTTCAACTACATAAATGTCATCTTCCAGAATTTGTGCCTCCGGATTCTCAGGTTCCTCTAAGATTTTGTCTCCTTCTTGTTCTTTTTCTTCTTCGATAACCTCACCGCCTGTCTCCATCACCTTATCCCCTTCTTTATTAGAAACAGATTTGGAGATAGTATCCAGCGATTGTTGAACTCCCTGCATTTTATCATAATTATTGATCATCGTAACCCCTATCACAAACACCACAAGAACAAGAAAAGTACTTGCCGCATATATGAATCTCGCGCCGTGTCTTTCTTCGTTTTTTTCCATCTTTTCTTTTATGACATCACGAAAATTCTTTGTAACTCGATCCTCAATAGTTTCACTGGGTGTTACTCCATTATTTTTACGACTCGCAATCATATAATTCTGCATTTCCAAATTTTTCTCATAATAAATATAGTGTCCGCCGCACTCCATCAAGTCCTGATATTTATGTATATAAAACTGCTCCTCTCGGTCAACTGTATTTTTTAAGACAAAAATGCTTTTCTCTCTGGAGAAAAATTTTTCGTGAATTTTCTTTATGTTATGATTTGCCTCCAGCGGTTGTCCCGGAACAGTCAAAAACCACCCTAAAATCTCTGCATTTTCAAAATATTGTTTACAGACTTCACATGCATTTTTCCAAACCGTATCCTGAACGTGGATATCCTGTCCTTTCATGGTCACTTCGCTCATCCGAATTGCACCGTATATGTAAATCAAATCCTGATCCTCTTCTTGTACTTTTTCTCCGACCAAAAACGCTCCGATTGGCATCTGGTCGGTCTTATCACACAGTTGATTAAAAAATGTGTCTACATAATCTTCTACATAGATTTTTGAACTGTCACTTACATTTCCTATTTGTCGAACATTTTTTGGAAGTTGTTTTTTCATTTTCTTTCACCTCATCTGCATATTTTTCCTCATCATAGCATATGAAAAGTGCTGAATTTATCAGATACTGTCGCCCCTTCCAGAAACTGTTCGACATAAATTCCAAAGAAAGGATAGGGAAAACGCTTTTCTCCTATCCTTTCGTCATCATCTTCTTTTACTTGTCTCGCATGCCCCGCAATATTTGTCGGTAAGAGTCGTAATAAACCCTTCCTTTGTTTTTGGTATTCTAAAAAAAGTAACCGGCCACATATGATTATAGATAATATCTTTTTCAATCTCATTCAGTTCAAAAAATTTGCTCGCATTCTTTAACGCTGTCTTCGGATGTGTGAGTCCATGAAAATGATCTCCCGTTTTTTTCGCATGTGTGTGCCAGTCGTACAAAAACAAGTCATGAAGCATCGCCCCTCTCGCCGCCGATCTTGCATCTAAATGAAAAAAACGGCACCACTGATAATTGTAATATGCCACATGGACACAATGCTGATAGCAATTCGTCGTGCCATGATGTGGATATAATTTCATGCGAAGCACGACAGGATGTTCGGCAATATCTCGAATACAATCATAAAAATCATATTTCCATTCATCCCGCAGACTGTATAGTTTATCTTGAATTTTTCTAAACATTTTGCATCCCTCATAACATTTTGATTTCTCAAACATCATAAAACATAAGAGGCGAAAGTGTCAACACTCTCGCCTCTTATGTTTTTATTAAAACTCTTTTATTTTTTTATAAATGCTTTCCGCATCTAAACCGTATTTTTTAACCAACTCAACTGCCGGTCCTGATTCTCCATAAGTATCATTGATACCAATCTTCAGAACTTTTGTAGGTGCTTTTTCCGATAACACATCACAAACCGCACTTCCAAGTCCGCCAATCACGGAATGTTCTTCAATTGTAACTACTTTTCCAGTCTCTTTTGCAGCTTCCACAATCAATTCTTCGTCCAAAGGTTTGATTGTATGGATGTTAATTACTTTTGCATCGATACCATCTGCCGCTAATTTTTCCGCCGCTTCCAGTGTCTCAGCTACCGGAAGACCTGTGGCGATCAAAGTGATGTCCTTTCCTTCACGAAGAACAACACCTTTTCCAAGTTCAAATTTATAATCTTCACGATCGTTGATTACCGGAACTGCAAGTCTTCCAAAACGAAGATAAACAGGTCCTTCATGCTTATAAGCCGCTTTTACTGCCGCTCTTGCTTCCACATCATCCGATGGGTTTATGACAACCATCCCCGGAATTGTTCTCATCAGCGCAATGTCCTCGTTACACTGATGTGTCGCACCGTCTTCTCCTACTGAGATTCCCGCATGTGTCGCACCGATTTTTACATTCAGCTTCGGATATCCGATAGAGTTACGAATCTGCTCAAATGCACGTCCTGCCGCAAACATTGCAAACGAACTTGCAAACGGAACCTTTCCTGTTGTAGCAAGACCTGCTGCAACACCCATCATATTACATTCTGCAATTCCGCAGTCAATGTGACGTTCCGGAAATACTTTCTTAAATACGCCAGTCTTTGTGGCAGCTGCTAAGTCAGCATCCAAAACAACAAGATTTTCATGTTCTTTTCCTAATTCTACAAGGGCATTTCCATAACTGTCACGAGTAGCAATTTTCTTTACATCTGACATAGTGCTTCACCTACTTTCTCTAAATCTGCCATTGCAACTGCATATTGTTCTGCATTCGGTGCAGAGCCATGCCATGATGCCTGATTCTCCATAAACGACACGTTCTTTCCTTTGATCGTCTTTGCAATGATCGCTGTCGGCTGACCTTTTGTCTCTCTTGCTTCTTTAAAAGCTGCATCCAAAGCATCAAAGTCATGTCCATCCACATTGATCACATGGAAATTGAAAGCTTCAAACTTCTTGTCAATTGGATATGGCGAGCATACTTCATCAATTGCACCATCAATCTGAAGTCCGTTATTGTCTACGATCACAACAAGATTATCCAGTTTTCTGTGACTTGCAAGCATTGCTGCCTCCCATACCTGTCCTTCCTGAATCTCGCCGTCACCTAACAGTGTGTAAACTCTGTAATCTTCATTCGAAAGTTTCGCCGAAAGTGCCATACCTACAGCTGCTGAAATCCCCTGTCCAAGGGAACCACTTGACATATCTACCCCTGGGATATGTTTCATATCAGGGTGACCCTGTAAATAAGATCCTACCTTACGAAGTGTAGTCAGATCTTCCACCGGGAAAAATCCTCTGTGAGCCAATGCAGCATAATATCCAGGCGCTGTATGCCCTTTTGATAATACGAAACGGTCTCTATCTGCTTTTTTCGGTTCTTTCGGATCGATATTCATTTCCTCAAAAAATAAATATGCGTAAATATCTGCCGCTGACAGTGATCCACCCGGATGTCCGGATTTTGCATTGTAAACAGCCGTCACTGCACCTTTTCGAACCTCATTAGCTATTTTCATTAATTCTAATTTGTTCATGAGCTGCCTCCTACTTTTTCATTTTACGTTCAATACACTCTTGATTATATTTGTACCATTTCAAATATGCAAGTACATTTTCATTATTCACCAAAAACAGCTTTGTAATCCGCCTGGAACTTTGCAATTCCCTGATCTGTTAAAGGATGTTTTGTCATCTGCTCAATCACAGCATATGGAACAGTTGCAATATCTGCTCCGGCCAAAGCACAGTCAGTCACATGGATTGGGTTTCTTACGCTTGCTGCAATGATCTCTGTGTCCAGCCCTGCAACTGCAAAAATCTCTGCAATCTCGGAAATCAGATCCACACCTCTGACAGAGATATCATCCAATCTTCCTAAAAACGGAGAAACATATGTTGCTCCGGCTCTCGCAGCCAGCAATGCCTGATTTGCCGTGAAAATCAAAGTCACATTTGTCTTAATTCCTTCTGAGGACAATACTTTACAAGCTTTGAGTCCCTCCACTGTCATAGGGATTTTCACAACCATGTTCGGATGAATTTTTGCAATGGCTCTTCCTTCTGCAATCATTCCTTCTGCGTCAACAGTTGTAGCTTTCACTTCTCCGCTGATTGGTCCATCTACAATTGATGCAATCTCTGCAATAACCTCTTCAAAAACACGTCCTTCTTTTGCAATCAGTGACGGATTGGTTGTAACTCCACAGATAACACCCATATCATTTGCCTTTTTAATATCCTCTACATTTGCTGTGTCAATAAAAAATCTCATATTCGTTTCCTCCTTCGACTGCTAAATATCCTGAATAATTCTTTATGAGCTCATTATATCACCCCTTATTCGCCCGTCAACCGGACGCATTTTTATTAGTAATTATTTTTATTAATATTTTAAAATTATTATTTCTATGATGTGAAATATTTTCCTTTGCCATAAAAATAAGAAGCCATTTTCAGGCTTCTTTACAAATATTTTTCATATTTTTATTATTAATAATTTTCTCTTTTCTATTAATTTCACTTTTGTTTTGTCCTGTCGGTTATCTTGGCATAAGAGGTTGTTCCGCGTGTGATTAATTTAGGTTCATACTCTACATGGTACGTGCTTACCGGTTCCATATCAGCAAAGTCTGCATGTTTAAACTTAATTTTTTTCATAATAATATCACAGGCATCTCTTCCCTTAAAAATCACAAAATGCTCAATTGTCGTCAAAGCCACCTTGTGCATCTTTCCAAACAGAATATTGTCACATCCCATCACCGAAACATCATGTGGCACCCGGTATTTCAGCTCATACAAAGCATCCAGTATTCCAAGCGCAATCATATCGTTGAGACCGACAATTGCCGTCAGATCCGCCTCTTCTTCCATAAGCTCCTTAGTCAGCTCATATCCCACGCGATATTCTGAATCCACATTTGCCACTCCGATGTCCATCTGCTCACCAGCCTCTTTCACAATTACTTGTGATTTCAGACCTTCCTTTTCAAACTCTTTCAAAAAACCTTCCGTCCTCTTCGACCGCTGTTTTTGTCTCGTCGTAAGAGGCGGGGTAATATAAGCGACTTTTTTGTGTCCCAAATCCAGAAGATGACGCGCCATCAGACGTCCAAGCTTTGAATTATCCAATTCCACCGCATCCAGACTCAGTTTCTCATTCTGATTATTGATGATCACGACCGGAATCCGCTCGGCAAGACGCTCCACCATATCCATAAAGCATTCACTCGGATTACACATATAGATAATTCCCATCGGATTCAGGCTCGGCATCATCTTTAAATATCGTTCTTCCATACCAAGATCCCGCTGAGTATTACATACAAACAAAGTATATTCCTCGTCTCGCGCACGCATCTCAACCCCTTGCAGAAGCATCACATAATATGGATTGGTAAGGTTCGGGCAAAATACCGCCAAATGCTTTTCCTTTTTCCCCGCTTTTCTGACCTTGCGTTTCGGCGCCACGTATCCAAGCTCTTTCGCTGCTTTTTCCACTCTCTCAATTGTCTCTTTCGAAAAAGAAACATTATATTTTTTATTTAAAACCATAGACACGGTCGACTGAGATACCCCTGCTTTCCGCGCAATATCTGTCGATGTCACTTTCTTTTTTTTCATCAAATCTCTGTTCTTCCCTCTAATGCTCGCAAAAGCGTCACTTCATCTATATATTCCAAATCGCCGCCAACTGGAACTCCACTTGCAATTCTACTCACTTTGATACCGGTAGGCTTGATCAATTTGCTGATATACATCGCCGTCGTCTCCCCTTCCAGGCTGGAATTTGTCGCAATAATCACCTCATCCACATCTCCTTGAAGACGTTCCATCAGCTCTTTCAATTTGATGTCTCCAGGTCCAATCCCAAGCATTGGCGAGATCGCACCGTGAAGCACATGATAGACTCCTTGATATTTTCCTGTCTTTTCGTAAGCCGCCAAATCCCTCGTCGTCTCCACCACCATGATTGTCTTTGCATCACGATTACTGTTGCTGCAGATCGGGCACAATTCCTGATCGGTAAGCGTGTGGCATTGTTTACAATAGCGTACATTTTCCCTTGCCTCTGTCATCGAGCCCGCAAGACTTTGCACTTGCTCTTTCGGCATGTTGATAATATGAAAAGCCAGCCTCTGAGCTGACTTTGCACCAATACCAGGAAGTCTTGATAATTCTTCGATTAATTTACTTATCTGGCTGCTATAATAATCCATTTCTTTTGCACTCCTTAAAATGGCATCCCCGGAATTCCGCCGCCTAATCCGCCTGTCAGTTTTGACATCGCAGAAGCTGACTCCGCTTCAACTTTACGAAGCGCTTCATTGGTAGCTGCCACAATCAAGTCTTCAAGCATCTCGATATCATCCGGATCCACAACTTCTTCCTGAAGTTTCACTTTTGTCACTTCTCTCGTTCCGGATACCGTCACTTCCACTGCACCGCCTCCTGCTGTTGCAGTAAATTCTTTACTCTCAAGCTCTTTTGCCTGCTCTTCCATCTGTCTTTGCATCTTCTGAGCCTGTTTCATTAAATTTGCCATATTTCCCGGCATTCCTCCACCTGGAAATCCTCCACGTTTTGCCATAATTATAATCCTCCTAATCTTCTACCGTGATATCCATGTGTACCACTTTTTCTATATCTACAAAACTGTCCTCAAATCGTCGTCCTTCTTCCACACACCGAACTTCGATCGCGACAGTCTTGCCGATTCTTTGTTCAATAAGATGTTCTATCTCTTCTCTATGTTCCGGCGTCCCAACTACACCTGCACTCACTTCATCCGGAAGCACAATGAGAAGCTGATCCTGATTGCCTACACTCAGCCTTGCCATCTTCAGACAATTGCGTAGCATGCCCGATAGCTGATTTACAATCGGACGAAAATCTTTTGCAACCGCCTTGACATCTTCATGAAGCGCTTTTGTAAGTTCCACCTTTGGTCCAGGCGCCTCTTCCACAGTTTGTTCCGCATAGGCAGCTGCCTGAGGTCTTACCGCAATCCCTTTCTGTATCTGCTCTTCCAAAGCACGAATACGTTCTAACAGTGTATCCTGCTCCACTTCCATCTCCGGTCTGCACAGCTTGATAAATGCCACTTCCATCATAACCCGCTTCTGTGTTGCATATTTTAATTGATTGGACAATTCTGAAAAAATCCTGATATAGCGTATCAGTGTATCATTTTCTATCATCTGTGCTTCTTCTTTCAGCTGCGCCAGATTCTCTGTCGATACATCTAACACATCCTCCATATTATCAGAACTTTTCGCAAGAAGCAAGTTCCTTAAATACCATGTGAAATCAGCTGCAAGCTGCGAAAGCTCACGCCCTTGCATAACAAGTTCATCCAGACTTTTCATCACTTTCGCAACATTTCTTTCCAGAAGTTCACGAAGCAGCCTGCTGAACACTTCCGTGTCAACCGCCCCGAGCACCTCCAACACATTATCATATGTCAGCTTCTGCCCAAGATAGAACGCGATACACTGGTCCAAAATGCTTAACGCATCTCTCATCGAGCCATCCGCCGCCTTTGCAACATATCGAATTGCTTTCTCCTCAACTTCTATATTCTCCTTCTGCATAAGATCTGCCAGACGCGCCGCAATCGTATCAATTGTAATTCTTTTAAAATCATATCTCTGACATCTGGATAGAATTGTAATCGGTATCTTGTGAGCCTCTGTTGTCGCCAAAATAAAAATAACATATTCCGGCGGCTCTTCCAGCGTCTTTAAAAGTGCATTAAACGCCCCAATAGAAAGCATATGCACCTCGTCGATGATATACACTTTATATTTTCCTTCCGTAGGACGATACGCCACCTCTTCCCGAATCTCACGGATATTGTCAACACCATTGTTCGAAGCAGCATCTATCTCGATCACATTCATAGAAGTCCCCGAACTGATTGCTTTACAGCTGTCGCACACACCGCAGGGACTTCCATTTACCGGATGTTCACAGTTTACCGCCTTTGCAAATATCTTCGCAACCGATGTCTTACCGGTTCCCCTCGTTCCACAAAAGAGATACGCATGTCCGATTCGGTCTGCTTTTATCTGATTCTGCAATGTCTTGCTGATATGATCCTGCCCTTTTACATCCTCAAATTCTCCCGGGCGAAATTTTCTATACAAAGCAGTATACGACATCTCCAACTTCCTTTCTTTCTCTTCGTCTATTTATCTCCAAAACTGATTCCTGTCAGCTTTGCCTCTTTGATGATCTTAGAATCCGGATCCACCATCTTTAACTTTCCTGCCACTTCAGACAGCGGCACTTTTACAGTCTCTCCTTTTTTCATCCCGACCATGTAACCATATTCTTCTTTCAAGATCAATTCTGCCGCAGCAGCTCCGAGCCTTGTCGCAAGCACTCTATCGTACGGGCAAGGAGAACCTCCTCTTTGTGTGTGCCCCGGCACCGTAATACGTACTTCCTGATCTGTCTTTTTCTGAATCTCTTCTGCCAATTCATATGCAATAGAAGGATATTTGCGTTCTTTTAATTTTGCTTTATAAGCTTTCTTCGGCATCGCAGCTTCTTCTTTTGACATCGCTCCTTCCGCAACTGCAATAATCGTAAAGTGTTTTCCTGCTTTTGTGCGTTTTTCAATCGCCTCCGAAATCACATTCAGATCATACGGAATCTCCGGAAGCAAGATAATATCAGCGCCTCCTGCAATTCCCGCATGCAATGTCACCCATCCAACTTTGTGTCCCATCACTTCCACGATAAATACACGGCTGTGAGATGTCGCGGTTGTATGGATACAGTCGATTGTATTCGTCGCAATATCCACTGCACTTTGGAAACCAAATGTCATATCTGTTCCCCATAAATCATTGTCAATTGTCTTTGGAAGTGTAATCACATTCAAACCTTCCTCTCGAAGCAGATTCGCTGTCTTATGTGTCCCGTTTCCACCAAGCACCACAAGGCAGTTCAGATTCAATTTATGATATGTATGCTTCATCGCCTTCACCTTGTCAAGTCCATTGGCGTCCGGCACCCGCATCAATTTGAACGGCTGTCTGGATGTTCCGAGAATCGTCCCTCCAACCGTGAGTATCCCTGAAAAATCTTTTGCTGTCAACATCTCAAAGTTGGCATAGATCAGACCTTTATACCCGTCTTTGAATCCATAGATTTCCACATCATTTCTCTTCGATGTGATCCCTTTTACCACGCCGCGCATCGCTGCATTTAACGCCTGGCAGTCTCCGCCGCTTGTCAGTATTCCAATTCTCAACATATATACACATCCTTTCACATTACATAGTCATTTATTTCAGTAACAGTATACCCCATTTTATAGGTGCTAACAACAGAAAAATGCGTTATACTATATAGTATGATGCAATTCAAAGGAGATTTTTATTATGGAACGAAATGAACTCTGCTGGTGTGGCAGCGGGAAAAAATATAAAAAATGCCACATGCAAATTGATGACAAAATATTACTTTTAGCTTCCGAAGGACACATTGTCCCTGACAGAAGTATGCTCAAGACACCTGCACAGATTGAAGAGATCAAAAAAAGTGCAGCGCTCAACACAGCAGTTCTTGATCACGTTGCAAAACATATTCACGCAGGGATGAGCACCGCCGAGATAGACAAACTGGTCTATGACTACACAACAGAACACGGCGGTATTCCTGCGCCACTTGGATATGACGGTTTTCCAAAAAGTGTATGCACTTCCATCAACAACGAAGTTTGCCACGGAATTCCAGACGAAAATATTATTTTAGAGGAAGGTGACATCATCAACGTGGACGTCTCTACCATTCTCAATGGATATTATTCAGATGCATCCCGAATGTTTGCCATCGGCGAATTGTCCGACCGGGCGAAAAAGATTCTAAAAGTAACCGAAGAATGTGTAGAACTTGGTCTTGCAGCAGCAAAACCTTGGGGGCATCTCGGGGATATTGCCGATGCAATCAACTCACACGCTCAGGCAAACGGTTACTCTGTGGTTGAAGACATCGGCGGTCACGGAATCGGTCTTGAATTTCACGAAGAACCTTTTGTGAGCTATGTCACTGAAAAAGGAACCGAGATGGTTCTTGTTCCGGGAATGATGTTCACCATCGAACCGATGATCAACGAAGGAAGTCCCGATTTCTTTGTAGACGAAGACAACGGCTGGACGGTCTACACCGAAGATGATGGATTGTCCGCACAGATTGAATACATGGTGCTTGTCACCGAGACAGGTATCGAAGTATTAACTAAATAGATAACAAAAAGGGCAGAGATTTTTAATAAAATCTCTGCCCAAATTATTTTTAGTATGATTTTCCCCAGTATGCCATGTGTTTCGCAGGTTTTCCACAGAAAATACATGTGTCTGAAATCATCTCTTCATCTTCGATCAGACAACGTGTGGAAGCTCCGCCTGTAGCGTATTTGATCTCGCCTTCACATTCTTCATCTCCACACCAGCAAGCTTTTACAAATCCACGGTTTGCTTTGAATTTTTCAACCATCTCATCCATTGTAACTGCTGTATCAATATGTGAATTCAAGAATGCTTTTGCTTTCTCATACATATCTTTCTGAATTGTCTCTAAAATCTCACCAAGTTTTGTTGTAATCTCATCGATAGAAACAACAATCTTTTCACGTGTATCACGACGTACAACAACAACCTGATTCTTCTCGATATCTTTTGGTCCAATCTCAATACGTGTTGGAATACCAAGAATCTCCTGCTCGCTGAATTTCCATCCTGGACTCTTCTCTGAATCGTCGATTTTCGCTCTGTATCCCGCTGCTTTCAATGCTGCCAACAATTCATCTGCTTTTTCAAGAACGCCTTCTTTATGCTGAGCAATTGGAATTACTCTTGTCTGAACCGGCGCAATTCTTGGTGGCAATACAAGTCCGTCGTCATCTCCGTGAACCATAATGATTGCACCGATAATTCTTGTAGAAAGTCCCCATGATGTCTCATATACACTGTGAGGCTGGTTATTTTTATCTATATATTTGATGTTAAACGCATCTGGGAAACCGTTTCCAAAGAAATGGCTCGTTGCTGACTGCAACGCTTTTCCGTCATGCATAAGCGCTTCTACTGTGTAAGTATCCTGAGCTCCCGCAAATTTTTCATTCTCTGCTTTTCTTCCTGATACAAACGGAATCGCAAGCGAATCACGGATAAAGTCCTGATATACCTTCAACATAGTAAGTGTTCTCTGTTCAGCCTCTTCGTATGTCGCATGAATTGTATGTCCTTCCTGCCACAAGAATTCTCTTGAACGCAAGAAAGGTCTTGTTGTCTTTTCCCAACGAAGCACTGAGTTCCATTGATTCCATACTTTTGGTAAATCTCTATGTGAACGAACCATCTTGCTCCACAAGTCACAGAACAATGTCTCTGATGTAGGTCTGATGCAAAGTCTTTCCTGAAGTCTTTCCATTCCTCCATGTGTTACCCATGCTACTTCTGGTGCAAATCCTTCGATATGATCTCCTTCTTTTTCAAGCAGACTTTCCGGAATCAGCATTGGTAAAGATACGTTCTCTACACCCGTCTCTTTAAATCTTGCATCCAGATCTCTCTGAATGTTCTCCCAGATGGCATAACCATTTGGTAAGTAGTTCAAACATCCTTTTACTGATGAATAGTCACAAAGTTCTGCTTCACGTACAACATCTGTGTACCATTGTGCGAAATCTTCATCTCTCGCTGTAATCGCTTTTACAAGTTTTTTTTCGTTTGCCATGTTTTTCTCTCCTTTTTATTCGCAGGGCCCCTTGCCCCATCTTATTTTTTGAGGAAATAAAAAGAGCCGAGTCCTTTCATCCCTCCAAAAGGGACCGAAAGACTCGGCGGTACCACCCTAATTAATCATAGATTCCTCTACAATTCTCTTTAGTCATCATTAACGCTGATGTCACGCTGCATTTTCACACAGTGGCTCCAAGGTAGGTTCCATACACTTCTTGCAAGAATCTTTCACCAATCAATTCTCTCTCTGTGGCTCGTCCTGTATATACTATTCCTCTTCACAGCCAATATTCTCAGTAATTACCACTAATTCTATGAGAAATCTTGTTGTTTGTCAACCCCGTAAAATACTGATTTTTCAGAAAAATATTTTTCGAAAGCCTTCTCCTTCCGGTTCGATTTCAAATATCATCTTTTCCTTCGTTTTCGGATGCAAAAATTCCAAATGACTTGCGCAAAGAGCAATCTTACGCCTTCCATTTGACTGCTTTTCATTATATTTTGCATCTCCCCAAATCGGGCATCCTGCTGCTGCCATCTGCACCCGTATCTGGTGATGCCGCCCCGTTTCCAATTTGATATTTACAAGACTTCTTTCTTCTCCATCTTCCAGACCTTCTTCCTCGACCTCATAAAAAAGCACTGCTCTTTTTGCATCCTTTATTGACGGATCACACACTTTCGAAAGATTCACTCGTCCATCTTTCACCATATAGTGTTCCAGTTTCCCACTTTTTTCTTCAAACTTTCCACACACAACCGCTTGGTAATACTTTCCAAATCCTGCCCCCTGCATCTGCGCGCTTAGTTCTTTGGCTGCAAATGGTGTCTTTCCAAATACAAGTATACCCTCTACCGGTTGATCCAGCCGATGAATCACCGCCACATAGGGTTCTTTCTTTTCTTTTTGGTTTTTGTACAAATAATTTTTCAGAATACTCACCATATCCTGAGATCCAATTTTGCTTGTCTGCGTCGGCACCCCTGCCGGTTTATAGCAGACAATCACATGTGTATCTTCAAATAGTATCTTTAAATTCATTCATTCTCCTTTTCACGACTAAAGACGAGGGTTCTGTATAAACCCTCGTCTCCATATTTTAGAAAATATCCTGTTTTCGTCGTAAATCTACACGAATGCTTCCACAGGTTCTTCTTTTAATGCTTCCTCATATTTTTCCAATATGGTACTTTGAATTCGCTCTCTTGTATCAGAATTGATCGGATGCGCAATATCTCTATATTCTCCATCCAAAGCTTTTTTGCTCGGCATTGCGATAAAGAGCCCTTTTTCTCCTTCAATCACCTTAATATCATGCACTACGAATTCTTCATCCATCGTAATGGAAACTACTGCCTTTAATTTTCCTTCTTTTGCTACTCTTCTCACACGTACATCTGTAATCTGCATATGTCTAGCCCCTTTCCCATCTTGCATTGTCTTTCTTTTTCTGAATTCAGACTACAATGCATATCTCTCATTTTTTTCTACTACAACTTTTACCCCGTTTTCTCCAATATGACGCGTATTGGCTCTGATTGTATCACGGCTCTCTACAATACAATTCTCAATGTAGGTATTATCTCCAAGATATACATCATTCAAAATAATTGAATTTTTTATCACACAGTTATTACCCACATATACTTTCTTAAACAGAACTGAATTTTCCACTGTTCCATTGATTATACTTCCGCTGGCAACCAAACTGTTCTTTACAACTGCACCCGGATTGTATTTTGCCGGAGGCAAATCACCAACTTTTGAATAAATCGCCGGATATGTTTTGAAGAAATGTTTTCTTACATCTGCTTTCAAAAAGTCCATATTCGTCTGATAATATGCATCAACCGTGGAGATATTACTCCAATAGTCTTTAATCTTATATGCATAAATTTTCTTTAAATTCTTATAACGGATCAAAATATCCGATACAAAATCATATCTGTCGTCTTCCGCACACTGTTCGATCAGATCAATCAGCTGGCGTCTCCGGATGATATAAATACCGGTTGAGACAGTTCTTGACTTTGCCATCATCGGTTTCTCTTCAAACTCTTCCACGCGCATATTCTCATTCAGCTTCAAAGTTCCAAACCTTCTCGCATCCTCGCCATCATTCAGATCTTTGCAAACCACTGTAATATCCGCCTTCTTGGCAATATGATATTCTAACACCTTATTATAATCCATCTTATAGATCGCATCACCGGAGGTGATAATCACATATGGTTCATGGCATTTTTTCAAGAAATCAAGATTTTGATAAATTGCATCTGCGGTTCCTCTGTACCAATTGCCATTATCCGCTGTAATCGTAGGCGGAAATACATACAATCCACCCTGCTTTCTCCCGAAATCCCACCATTTTGAAGAATTCAGGTGTTCATTCAAAGATCTTGCATTGTACTGTGTCAACACCGCTACTTTCTGAATATGCGAGTTCGACATATTACTGAGTACAAAATCAATCGCTCTGTAACTTCCCGCCACCGGCATGGCTGCCGCCGCACGTTTTTTCGTCAATTCACGCATCTTATTGCTGTTACCGCCTGCTAAAATAATCCCCACTGCTCTCATGCCTGTTCACCTACCTTTATCAACGTTTCTCCACTTTCAAGTACTCCATCGACATAATCTTCTTTTGCTGTCACGCCGCTGATTGCAGTATTCTTTCCTATCTGCACATTTGCAGGGATCACTGAATTTTCCCCGATTGTAACAAGACCAAACGAATAAATATTTGGTTTTAATTTATTCGGAATATCACTTCCGATGCCCAAAGTGACATTATCTCCAACATTCACGTGTTCTGCAATGATCGACTTATCAATCACGCAGTTCTCTCCGATGACTACATCTTGCATAATAATGGAATCTCGGACAACCGCACCTTGTCCAATCACCACATTGGAGCCGATGACAGAATTATGAACCTCTCCATAAATCTCCGCACCGTTACAAATAATACTCTTGTCAATCACAGAATTCTCTGATATGTACTGCGGAGGAATACTTCCTGTATTCGTGTAAATCTTCCAAAATTCTTCATACAAATTAAAATCAGGAATAATGTCAATCAATTCCATATTGGCCTCCCAATAAGACCCCAGTGTTCCAACATCTTTCCAATATCCGTTGTATTCATATGCAAAGAGTCGTTGTCCATTTTCATGACAATATGGAATCACGTGTTTTCCAAAGTCACAGCCAGGCTCGTCCTTCTTTTTTAGCAACGCTTCTTTTAGCACCGGCCAGCTGAAAATATAAATCCCCATAGACGCAAGATTGCTTCTTGGATGTGCCGGTTTTTCCTCAAATTCTGTAACCTGGTTGTTATCGTCCGTAATTACGATACCAAATCTGCTCGCTTCTTCAATCGGAACCGGCATCGCAGCAATAGTAACATCTGCATTGTTCTCTTTGTGAAAATCCAGCATAACCTCATAATCCATCTTATAAATATGGTCTCCGGATAAAATCAGCACATAGTCCGGATTGTAACTTTCCATATATTCCAGATTCTGATAAATCGCATTGGCAGTTCCTGTATACCACTCACTGTTTGCGCTCTTTTCGTATGGCGGAAGTACCGTTACTCCTCCGATATTGCGATCCAAATCCCACGGAATCCCAATTCCGATATGTGCATTCAGGCGCAGTGGCTGATATTGTGTCAACACCCCGACCGTATCAATTCCTGAATTGATGCAGTTACTAAGCGGAAAATCAATAATTCTGTATTTTCCTCCAAATGCTACTGCCGGCTTTGCAACTTTCGCAGTTAAGACACCGAGTCTGCTGCCTTGTCCTCCTGCTAATAACATTGCTATCATTTCTTTTTTCTTCATGTCATCACCCCTTCTCAGTATTAATGTGTTTATTATAACACAATTTTTTCACATAGTGAACATATTTTACAAAAAAACAACATCTTTTTACATGTTTTTATCTAAAACCAACAAAATAAAGACCTTGGCTTTTTTGGCATATATGTATATAATATAGAGGATAGACTTATTATATGACAAAAACATAAGAATGGGATGGTAATATATGTATAAAATAAATTTTAACAAGCCTCTTCACGTTCATTTTATCGGGATTGGAGGCATCAGTATGAGCGGGCTTGCTGAGATTCTTCTAAAAGAAAATTTTACAATTTCAGGTTCTGACTCGAAAGCTTCTGCGCTCACAGAACATTTAGCCTCTATGGGTGCTTCTGTTTTTTATCCGCAAAAAGCATCTAACATCATAGATGGAATCGATGTTGTTGTCTATACAGCGGCAATTCACGAGGATAATGAAGAATTTGCAGAGGCAAAAAGACAAAATCTTCCAATGTTATCACGTGCTGAGTTGCTTGGTCAGCTGATGACCAATTACAAGACTCCGATTGCTGTTTCCGGTACTCACGGAAAGACAACGACAACCTCTATGCTCTCTCACGTATTGCTGGCAGGTGAAAAAGACCCGACGATCTCTGTCGGCGGTATTTTAAAGGCAATCGGCGGCAATATCCGTGTGGGAAGCTCTGATGTATTTGTCACAGAAGCCTGCGAATACACTAATAGCTTTTTGCATTTCTTTCCAAAGATTGGAATTATCCTGAACGTAGAAGAAGACCATATGGATTTCTTCAAAGATATTGATGATATCCGCAACTCCTTCCATCAATTTGCCGCGCTGCTCCCTGCAGATGGCGCTTTGGTCATCAACCAAAATATTGAGGGAATCAATTCAATCACTGACGGACTAGACTGCAAGATCATCACATATTCTGAAAGACAGCCGGCAGACTATTCTGCTTCTGAAATTCGATTCGATGAGATTGGAAATGCTTCCTTTGATCTGTTAAGACATGGTGAATATGTGGATCGCATCACACTTGCCGTTGCCGGTAACCACAATGTATCCAATGCACTTGCCGTCATTGCTGTCTGTGAGCAGCTTGAGATTCCACTTGATATCATTAAAAAAGGGATTCTGTCGTTCACCGGAACGGACCGCCGTTTCCAATATAAAGGGGAGCGAGATGGTGTTACGATCATCGATGATTATGCGCATCATCCAACGGAGATCCGCGCGACACTAACATCTGCGCAGAATTATCCTCATAAAGATATCTGGTGTATTTTCCAACCGCACACTTACACAAGAACAAAAGCATTTTTTGACGAGTTTGCAGAGGCACTTTCTCTCGCCGACCATGTTGTCCTAGCCGACATCTATGCCGCCCGCGAGACAGACACTTTAGGAATGTCTTCCGCTGCACTTACTGAAAAAATCAAAGAACTTGGCACAGACGCATACTATTTTCCAAGCTTTGAAGAGATTGAAAATTTTGTCTCTGAAAAATGTATCCACGGTGATTTGTTGATAACTATGGGTGCCGGAGACGTTGTAAACATTGGAGAAGCGCTTCTAAAATAAGAGTTATCCACAGTTTCCACAATTTTTTTATCCACAAAAAAACCGAGATATCCACGGAAAAGTGCTTTTTCCTATGCTTATATGGTGCTATAATAGCCATTACTGAAAGAGAAGAGAACGGAAAGGATACGGCGAAAGAGGAATGAGAACACTGACACTTCGAAATCGTTTTCAAGGTAACAGTACAATTGTGGAAAACGACTTTATAGATTATTATATGACAAAGGCAAATGGCGAATATGTAAAAGTATACCTGCTTTTACTGCGCCACCTGAATACACCGGACAGCTCACTGACTATTTCAAAACTTGCAGACTGTCTGGAATGCACAGAAAAAGACATTATCCGCGCATTTAACTACTGGTCCAAGATGGGACTTCTTGTCATCGATTACGATGATGCCGGAACAATCTGTGGACTTGCTATCGGAAAGACTTCTGGACCTTCCGATGCTGCGCCAGCTATCAGAAAAGAGGAGACAGCAAAGCCGGTCGCCGCACCAAAAGCAGAGCCACCTCTCAGAAGTGTTGCTGATGAGAATCAGGAACAGCTCAGACAGCTTTACTTTGTCGCTGAGCAGTACATGGGCAAACCATTGTCCAGCAAGGAGATTCAGAAAATTAACTATTTCTTTGATACATTACATTTTTCAACAGATTTGATTGAGTATCTGATTGAATATTGTGTGGAAAACGGGCACAAAAGTATGCATTATATCGAGTCTGTCGCGCTTGCATGGTCTGATGAGAACATCAAAAGCGTAACAGAGGCAAAAGCAAGTTCTGCTGCTTACAACAAGAATTGTTTTGCCGTTCTGAATGCATTCGGAATAAAAGGAAGAAGTCCGGCTGCAGTAGAATTAAGCTACATAAAAAAATGGGCGGAAGAATACGGTCTCACTTTAGATATTATTATAGAAGCTTGTAACCGTACGATTGCGAACACACATCAGCCTGATTTCAAATATACCGACTCCATTTTAAAGAACTGGATTGCAAAAGGGGTACATCATTTATCTGATATTACCAAGATCGATCTTGTCTATCAGCAGGAAAAAGAGATGAAACGACGTGCCGCTGCAACAAGAGCTGCCGCGCCTGCCCCGAACCGTTTTAACAATTTTGAAGGACGTTCTTACGACATTAGCTCGTTGGAACAGCAACTGTTAAACACACCATAATTAAAGGAGATTCATCGTGGCTTTAAATAATTCTCAATACGATACCATTATTCGTGCCTATGAGCAAAAACAGCTGCATAATCGAAATGTATTAGACAAACGCTATAAAACAGTGTATAATCGACTACCGGAGTTAAAAGAAATCAACGATTCTATCTCTCTTTTAAGTGTGAATCACGCGCGGAAGCTTCTAGACGGAGATGAGAGTGCGCTTCCCGCTTTAAAAGAAGAGATTCGGAAGTTATCTGAGCAGAAAAAAACGCTGCTTTTATCTGCCGGTTTCCCGGCAGATTATTTGGAGCCGGTCTACGAATGTGAAGACTGCAAAGATACCGGATACATCGGCAATCGAAAATGTCACTGTTTCCACAAAGCAGTCATCGATCTGCTTTATACACAATCCAATTTACAGCATATTTTGGAAAAAGAAAATTTTGATACATTTTCTCTTTCTTACTACTCAGATAATCATATTGACCCAAAAACCGGGCGCTCTTCTCTCACAAATATGAAGAATGCCTATCTTACTTGCCGCGAATTTGCAGATACATTCGCGGACAATTTTCGCAATTTATTTCTTTATGGTGATACCGGCGTCGGAAAAACTTTTTTATCCAACTGTATCGCAAAAGAATTAATTGATCATGCTTATTCGGTAATTTACTTTACTGCATTTGAGCTCTTTGACACCATTGCCAAGAGTAAATTCGAAAAAGATAACACAGCTGAGATCATGTATGAACATATTTTCAACTGTGATCTGTTAATTATTGACGATTTGGGAACGGAACTTTCCAATGCGTTTACCGTTTCACAATTGTTCCTCTGTCTGAACGAGCGATTGCTGCGCAGAAAATCAACAATCATCTCTACGAATCTTTCCTTGGAATCACTTGTAGAGATTTATTCAGAGAGAACATTTTCCCGAATTACCAGTAATTACACCATGTTAAAATTAACCGGCGATGACATTCGCATCAAAAAGAAACTAATGAACAGGGAGGCAAATTAATGTTACACCGCACAGAACGCACTTTAGAAAATATACCAGTAGGATCACTCGGTATGATTCCAATTGACGGTTGTCAGGAATTGGGAGGCAAAGTAAACGATTATCTTGTAAAATGGAGAAAAGAGGCTGTTGCCAAAACAAAAGATGATGTCGTTTTCCACGATTACCAAAAGGAGACTTACATCATCGATGCTAAGGTTCCTCGTTTTGGTTCCGGAGAAGCAAAAGGTATTATCAATGAATCGGTAAGAGGAAAAGATATTTACTTGATGGTAGATGTATGTAACTATAGTTTAACATACTCATTGTCGGGACACACAAACCACATGTCACCAGATGACCATTTCCAGAATCTGAAAAGAGTCATCGCTGCTATCGGTGGAAAAGCTCGTAGAATTAACGTAATTATGCCTTTCCTTTACGAGAGCAGACAGCACAAAAGAAGCTCGAGAGAATCTCTTGACTGTGCGCTTGCACTTCAGGAGTTAGTTCGTATGGGCGTTGACAACATCATCACTTTTGATGCTCACGACCCACGTGTGCAGAATGCGATTCCACTCAGCGGATTCGAGACAGTTCGCCCGACATACCAATTTATTAAAGGGCTTCTTCAGAATGTTCCTGATTTAAAAATTGACAGCGAACACATGATGGCAATCAGCCCGGATGAAGGTGCTACAGGACGTGCTATCTATCTTGCCAACGTGCTTGGACTTGATATGGGTATGTTCTACAAACGCCGCGATTACACAAGAATTGTAGATGGACGCAACCCAATTGTCGCTCACGAATTTTTAGGTTCTTCTGTGGAAGGAAAAGATGTGATCATCATCGACGATATGATTTCTTCCGGAGATAGTATTCTTGATGTTGCAAAACAGTTGAAAGCAAGAAAAGCGAACCGAATCTTTGCAGCAGCTACATTTGGTCTGTTCACAAACGGTATGAAGAAATTCGATGAAGCATATGAACAGGGTATTATCCACGGTATTCTGACAACAAACTTGATTTATCAGACACCGGAATTATTGAGCAAACCTTACTACATCAACTGCGATTTGAGCAAATACATCGCACTGATTATCGATACATTGAACCATGACGGTTCCATCAGCAGTATCTTAAGTCCGAACGAAAGAATTCAGAATGTAGTGAAAAAATACCGCAATGGCGAAAAGATCTAATAGAATAGGATATATTGAGAGGGTGTCCGCGACACCCTCTTGTGTTTTTCAAAAATCATACTCTCATAATAGAAAGCCCCAGCTCCACCAATATCAGCACAATAAGTAAAATCCTAAATTTTACATCCATTCTCTCGGAAGCGGTATCACCTATCCTTCACCATAACTCGTTATCATCCACTCTCCGCTTAATAAATCTTTTTTCAAGATAACTCTCCAATCCGTTAATGTTTCTTGATGTGTTTTTTTATGCACTTCTGTCATAACCACATGATATTCCGCCATTTCATCATCTTCTTTTACACGTTCAATCGTAACGTCAACAAATTGAACATCACTACTTCCCTTATCATTTACTTCTTGTTCTAAAAATCCATTTATATCATTTCCTGCATTCATTGCCTTGATAAATTGTTCTACCGTTTCATATGAAGTCAAACCCTTTGGTCTTTCATAGCGGTTCATCTGCTTATTCCACCAAACAATTATCAAGACTATGAACCCGCACAACAAAACAATCAAAATATTATTTTTCTTTTGTCTCATACACGAAGTCCCCCCCCTTCCATCACACATCTCTCTCCACATCGTAGTTGCTATTAGCACAGTCTATACAGCATTTTGTTGGGCAAATTACTGATTTTACTTTTCATCTTCCTCAGCAATACCATGTTTTCTTACTCTCAGTAATAAAATTTATCCTGAAAATTCAAATCCTCTGTTGACTTTTTCAACAAGATTTTCTCTACAAATTCAGTGCAGCTGTATAGCCTTCCGCAATAGCAACAAGTGCATTGCCAACCTTTGCAGCTCCGCTGATAACCTGAACATTATCACAAATTTTCTTTGCCGCATCTTCCAGAGGATTATAAGACCGATAACCAAATGCAGATACAACAGTAACTTCCGGAACCGATATTTTATTTCCATTTGCATCCGTATAGGTTACGCCTTCCTCGTCAATACTCTCTACTTTTGCTTTCGTCTGTATTTTTACATTAGCATCCTTAAGATATCCTATCAGGCGTCATTAAATAACCCCGGAATAAAACGATATCCCTTGCCATGTTCGTTGATTGCATAATCTTCTGTAATAATCAGCCCCCAACCTCCTTTAGCCTTCTCTTCAATATACTTGATAAAACGGTCCGTCACCATCCCATCCTCAGTACAGAAATTTGTTACCATCGCCGGCACCACCAAACGGTTCGGAATGGTACAGTTTCCAATTTTCATAGTAGAAAATAGTGTGTTAAGCATGTGCTTTACCTCCAATTCTTTTCATTCTCCATTTAGTCTCAAAATTCTCTTCTCCCTGAGTATATGCCCTGTAATAATTTGAAAGTCAACACAGATAACAAACAAAAAAACAACCCGATTACATTACAGAAATTGGGCTGTTTTTACAATTTTTTTTATTTTAATGATCGACTTTTACTTTTCTAAAAAAATCATGTCAAATAAAGCCTGAAACCATTACAATGTTTTCTCTCTCACAGGAATATGCAATTCCATCATTCGAATATCTTTCTCTCCCTCAACTCCACGTCCAAGCAGCAACGCTTCAATCGTGCTGCTTTGTTCGTAGCCGATTTCTTTCATGTATTGTAAGGCTTTCTGAGAATAATCACTATCAAATCGACCAACAGCTCCCAGATCTACAATGCTGCAAAGACAAATTTGCGAGGGGCGGTAACGCATATTCTCCAGTGACGATATGTCTAAAATATCAGCATATCTTTTTTCAATATAAAGTCCCCATAATTGGTGTTCTCCTACTTCCTCAAAACAGGGATTCCAAAACGGAGCAACTCTATCTGATAACAAAACTGCACTTATTTCATTGCTCATTTCAATTTCACCATAATAATCACCGTCTCCTTGCACCAGTGGAATAAAATAGTGTTCAGGTATCTTCCTAATCCAGTGATTTTTTAGATTAAGATGCGCTGTCTGGGCTCGCTCTGCTACAAATTCTATCCGCTCTAGCAGAAGTTGCTTATAGGCTACCTTAATCCATTCTAGCACATTTCTGCAATCTTATACAGTAATCTCTCTGTATCTTCCCAACCAATACACGGATCCGTAATAGATTTTCCAAAAATCCTCTGCTCATCAATTTTCTGATTTCCTTCCAGAAGATAACTTTCTACCATCACACCTTTGACAAGATTCTTGATGTCTGTATTATAATTTCTGCTGTGAAGTACTTCGCTGACAATACGCAGCTGTTCTTTATATTTTTTGTTGGAGTTTGAGTGATTTGCGTCCACGATGGCCGCCGGATTTTTCAAATCCCACTTCTCATACATCTCGAGAAGTCGAATCAAGTCTTCATAGTGATAGTTCGGAATGCATGTTCCGTACTTGTCCACACCGCCGCGCAGGATCGCATGTGCATATGGATTTCCGTCTGTTGTCACATCATATCCTCTGTAAATGAAATTGTGCCCTGCCTGTGCTGCCACAATCGAGTTCAGCATCACCGTAAAGTCACCGCTCGTCGGGTTTTTCATACCGACCGGAATATCCATTCCACTCGCTGTCAGTCTGTGCTGCTGGTCTTCCACGGAGCGGGCGCCAATTGCTTCATAAGAGAGAATATCGTCCAGGTAGCTTCTGTTTTCCGGATAGAGCATCTCATCGGCACATGTAAAACCATAGTCCTGAATAACACGGAGATGCATCTTGCGGATTGCGATGATCCCTCCATAAAGATCCGGCGCTTCATCCGGGATCGGCTGATGGAGCATTCCTTTATACCCCTCCCCTGTTGTACGCGGTTTGTTTGTGTAAACACGCGGAATGATCATCAATTTATCTTTCACCTGCTCATTCACTCTCGCAAGGCGACCTACATACTCACACACTGCATCTTCATTGTCCGCCGAACAAGGACCGATCAATACGATGAATTTATCAGATTCTCCTGCAAAAATCGCTTTGATCTCCTCATCCCTTTTTTCTTTTAATGCTTTCAGTGAGTCCGCCATTGGGTACTCTTTTTTCAGTGTTTCCGGGCTGCATAATTGATGGTTAATTTTCATTGACATAATTTTTCTCTCCTATTCCTAACTTTTCTAATATTTGTTGTTCTCTTTTCTGACAGGTGAAAATCAACACCTGTTTTTTATGCTCTGCAAGCCATTTCATCGTATTTTCAAGCCTTTGGTCATCATAAAACACGAATGTATCATCCAATATAACCGGATACTCTTCTTCGTGCAATAGTTCACTTGCCGCCATGCGAAGTGCAAAGTAAATCTGTTCGATCGTTCCGCGGCTCACCTGCTCAATTCCGATTTTCCGTTCTCCGGTATAAAGGCTCATTTTCAGCTTTTCATCAATTAAAAGCATCGTATATTTCCCACCTGTGATCTCAGAGAGAATCGCAGATGCCTTTTCATTTAATTTCACGCTAAGCTCCTTGTGTACATCTTTTGATAACTCCGTCAGACACTCTGAGGCAAGCTCCAGCGCCCGTTTTTTCATATCCTGTTTTTTGTAGTCATCGCCTGCCTCGTCAAGTTCGCTCAGCTGCTCCTGTACATTTCCGTACTGAATCTGCTTTTCTTTTAACTCTCCCTGCAAATGTTCTTTCTGCCACAACAGCTTATCCAATACCTTTTTCTGCTCTTCCTCCATCTCACTTTTCGGCTTCTTTTTACCTTCTTTGATTCGGTTCCACACATACATGCCCTCAGCGAGCAAAAGAACAATCATCACAAGATAATTCCACGGTCTGTGAAAAATAATGAACACTGCCACAAGAATCGCTGCCATCGCTGCAACTTTGATCGGAGATACTCTCCATCTGCCTTCCTCTTCGTATTTTCTGCACTCTTCCCTCACACGCGCTTCCTCTTTGCTGATTTTGCTGTCCGCTTCCTCAATCTCCTGTTCCAGTTTGTGGATATCACGCCAAAGATACGTCGTCTCCTGCTCTATCGCATATCGTCTCTGCTGTTTTTCCTGTAAGGACTTACGAATCTCACCCTCGACTTCTTTCTTTTTTTTGTTCAGTCGGTTCAATGCCCCATCCAGATCAATATCGCTGTTCCCAGTCGAATAATAATTTGTCGCATAGTTTTGAATTTCCACTGCAAGGCTTTGATTCGGCTCCACCTTCATCTGACCAATCGCTACTGTATTTTCATAGTTCGAGCCGTCCAGTCCATTCAATATCATCTCTAAATCCCCGTGCTCCAGCGAAAATTCTTCGCCGTCATCCTCGCAGATCAGCCTTGCACTTTTGGAATATTTATCAAAATTTCGCTCCAGTAAAAAATTCTTTCCTCCGCTTTCAAAACGAAGTGTCCCGGAATAATAATTCGGATTCTCCCACGGTTCATAGATGCTGAACGTATCGTTTACCGATGCCCTTCCTCTTCCGCGCTCCAGCCCGAACAGCATACTTTTTATAAACGTGTGAATCGTTGTCTTCCCAGACTCATTCTCCCCATAAAAAAGATTGATTCCATCTTTCAGCACAATCTTTTTTCCTGAGAACTTTCCAAAATTTCTCAAATAAAGTTCCCTTATCTCCATAGTCAACTCCTCTTCGTATCCAGCAGCGCCTGTACTCCTTCGTACAATGCCATGTGTGCTACACTGCCATCCTCACATTCTCTCAGACTCTCAATATATCTTCCCAAGAGATTTCCTTTGTTCTCCTCCAATAATCTGTCAAAATCATACGATGGTTTTGTCTCATCTACAATCTCAATAACATTCCCATAACCTTTCAGAGTCTCAGGTTCAAACGTGATATCTGCATCTCGAAAGCCTGTTAAAATAAATTTGTAAATATTCTCAATCCCATTTATCTGAATCATTTCCCGAATCTTTTCTCTTGCAAAACCATTTGTCATATTTTTCCCTACTTCAACTGGCAGATGCATGTACTCTCTTTTTGCACTCGGAACAAATTCTGCTTTCACGCCTTTTTCCGTCACCTCTCCACGGATGTATCCATGCTTTCCAGTGTCATTTTTGTCGATTGGCTCTAGCGCCCCCGCATACAAAATCTGATTTTCCACCAATGTCTGCGGTTTATGAATATGCCCCAAAGCAATATAGCTGTATCCGAGATTACTCAACACTTCTTTTTTGAACGGAATGTGCTTCTCGTCTCCGCCATGTGCAAGTAAAATCTCATATTTCTGCTTTCCGGGTGCTTTTGCCCGATCATAAAGCCCCTCTGTAATCTCTTTCCGATAATAACTCAGTCCGTAAACTCTTGTCTTTAAATCTTTAAACTCCACACTGCCCATATGCCCGTTCAATAAAGGATACACATTCTCATCCCACCGAAAAGTGAGATAATAAGAATCCGGTTTTAGAAAATCATGGTTTCCTGCTATAAATACAACTTTCGTCTTCGTCAATTTTGAAAATAAATAATTCAGCTCTTTCAGCTCTTTTTTCAATGGCTGCCGATGAAACAAATCTCCTGCAATCAGCAATAGATCGATTTCTTCCCACTCGCATATATGAATAATCTGTTCCAGACTATCCCATATCTCCTGCCCTCTGCTTTTACTGCCTGATTTTAAACCTTCTGGTTCTGCCCCTAGATGGACGTCCGCTATATGAATGAATTTCATCCTCTTTCTCCCCTTCTTCTTTATTCGGAAGTGTCACAATAAAACGTGTCTCCTTGTCATCGCTTTCTGCCCAAATAGTACCTCCATGTAACTCTACAATCTCTTTTGCAATGGCAAGTCCAAGTCCTGCACCTCCGGTCGTACTATGTCTCGCCTCATCCAAACGATAAAACTTTTCAAAGATTGTCCCCAACTGTTCCTTTGGTATCTGTTTCCCTCTATTGGAAAATACAATACGATTCCCTTCTTCTGTCATCTCTGCCTGAATCCGAATCTTTGTATTCGGATAGCAATAAGACACCGCATTTCGCAAGATATTGTCAAATACTCTTGCCAGCTTATCTGCATCTCCATAAACTACCATATCCTCAGCCGCCTCAACCTCACAAGTCAAATTTTTCTCCCTCAGCACTCCGTATAATTCATCGGCAAGCTGTTCGAGCATCATTGAAAGATTCAGCTCCACCGGCTCTAACACGATATCTTGCAGATTAAATTTTGTAATCTCGAAAAACTCACTGATCAGCTCCCCAAGTCTGATGGATTTCTCCAATGCAATATGTGTATACCGCTGTCGTTCTTCCTCCGGCATGTCCTGATAACTGTCAAGCATCGTCAGATACGCTACAATTGAAGTGAGCGGTGTTTTTAAATCATGTGCCAGAAATACAATCAGGTCATTTTTCTTTTTCTCTCCCTCAATCACTTCCTGCTCTTGCTTTTTCAAAATCTGCTTGATCTCATTAAGCCTTGTCTCAATCGGCTTCAATTCCGTGATCATATGAATAGAATCTGCCGAATCCAAAACGATGTTATCGATCCCGGTCTCCACCTGATTCAGATATTTTACCATTTTTGATAATGCCGCATAAAAAAATAAAGAAAACAGACACAAAAATCCAATCACAAGAAAGAAGTCCTTATTGTTTCCTATTACCCTCCAATACCAGTGTCTCGCACTTTCCTCCTGCACATGAACAGATGTCAGCAGTTTTACGAGATCGTTCGAAGAGTCTTCCAGAAAATATTCGAGAATAAATCCTCCTACCAAAATCGTGAGCGCTGTCACGAAAACAGTCTGCAACAAAATACTTAATTTTAATTTTCGATATTTATTCTTCAACTTTATATCCCACTCCCCAGACGGTCTTGATGAAATCCGACTTTCCTGTCGGTCCACTCATTTTTTCCCGCAAATGCCTGATGTGCACCATCACCGTATTGTTGCTGTTTTTATAATATTCTTCTTTCCAAACCTTTCGAAACAGCTCCTCTGAGCTAATCACTTTGCCACGATTCTCACAGAGAAGCCATAAAATATCGAACTCAATCGGTGTCAATGTCAGCGAACGCTCATTAAAAATGCACTCGTGAGATGTTCTGTTCAGCAGCACTCCTGCAAAATCAATTACATCGCCTTCTATCTTTCCTCCATCGTTGTACTGTGTATAACGCCGAAGCTGCGCTTTCACTCTGGCAACAAGTTCCAGCGGGTTGAATGGTTTTGGAATATAATCATCCGCTCCTAGAGTCAATCCGGTAATCTTGTCCATGTAATCCACTTTCGCAGTCAGCATAATCACCGGAAATGTATATTTTTCACGTATTCTTTTTAAAATCTCAAACCCGTCAATATCCGGCAGCATCACATCCAGCAGCGCCAAATCAATCTTCGTGGTCTCAATGCAGTTTAATGCCTCTTCTCCTGTATAGAACTTATGTACCTGATATTCATCATTTTGCAGATACAATGCAATGACATCCGCAATCTCTTTTTCATCATCTACTACTAATATATTCATGCTTTTCTCCCTTTCTGATTATTAAAAAAGGACGGGAGAATACTTTCCCCCGTCCCCAATCTCAATCCTCTTATAATTCGCAGTTATTCACTGTTCTTGGGAATGGTAAAACGTCTCTGATGTTCGACATTCCTGTTAAGTACATTACACAGCGTTCAAATCCAAGTCCGAATCCGGCATGTCTTGTAGAACCATATTTTCTAAGATCCAGATAGAACTGGTACTCTTCCGGTTTCAAGCCCATCTCATTCATACGCGCCAAGAGTTTTTCGTAGTTATCTTCTCTCTGACTTCCGCCGATGATCTCACCGATTCCAGGAACAAGACAGTCAACAGCAGCCACTGTCTTATTGTCATCGTTCATCTTCATGTAAAATGCCTTGATATCCTTCGGATAATCTGTTACAAACACAGGACGTTTGTAAACCTCTTCTGTAAGGTAACGCTCATGTTCTGTCTGTAAATCTGCTCCCCACGATACTTTATAATCAAATTTGTCATTGTTCTTTTCTAATATTTCAATTGCCTCTGTATAGGTCACACGTGCAAAATCAGAGCTTGCCACATTGTGCAGACGATCCAAAAGGCCCTTATCTACAAATGAGTTGAAGAAATTCATCTCTTCCGGTGCGTTCTCTAATACATAGTTGATGATGTATTTTAACATCGCCTCTGCAAGCATCATATTATCGTCTAAATCTGCAAATGCAATCTCCGGTTCTACCATCCAAAATTCTGCCGCATGACGTGTAGTGTTCGAATTCTCTGCACGGAATGTCGGACCAAATGTATAGATATTGCGGAATGCCTGCGCATATGTCTCACCATTCAACTGTCCGCTCACTGTAAGGCTTGTCTCTTTATTAAAGAAATCCTGACTGTAATCTACAGTTCCATCTTCGTTTTTCGGAATATTCTCCATATCCAATGTTGTCACACGGAACATCTCTCCGGCACCTTCACAGTCGCTTCCTGTAATGATTGGTGTGTGTACATACACAAACCCTCTTTCCTGAAAGAACTGATGAATTGCATATGCGATCAAAGAACGTACTCTAAATACTGCCTGAAACGTGTTTGTTCTCGGACGCAAATGTGAGATTGTTCTTAAATATTCAAAGCTGTGACGCTTTTTCTGAAGCGGATAATCCGGTGCTGACGCTCCTTCTACCACAACTTCTGTTGCCTGAATCTCAAACGGCTGTTTTGCCTGCGGTGTTGCTACAAGTGTTCCTTTTACAATAATTGCCGCACCTACATTTAACTTAGATATATCTGCAAAATTCTCCATTGTATCATGGTAAACAACCTGCAGTGTCTCAAAAAATGTTCCGTCATTTACAACAATAAATCCAAATGTCTTTGAATCTCTGATACTGCGAATCCAGCCGCCCACTGTAATTTCTTTGTCTAAATATTGTTCCCGATGCTTATAAAGCTCTTTGACTGTTACTAATTCCATAACCAAAACTCCTTTATTTTCACTATTCCTTATAGTATAACCTATTTTGCGCCATTTTCCTATAGTATTTCTAACAATTCTCTCACATCTCTGATTTCTTTGTCAAATGTCTCTACATTTCCAAATCCATATGCTGCAAATATAAATGGAATTCCTGCTGCTTTTGCCGCCTCACAGTCCCCCTCCGTATCTCCCACATAGACGCAGTTTTGAAGATGATTCCTTTCTATTACGAGACGGATATTCTCACCCTTACTCTTCTTTGTGTCACCATAGCACTCCGTATCCAACACATACTGTTCCAGTTGATTCTTTTCCAAAAACAGCTCAATATACCCTGATTGGCAATTGCTGACCACACAGACTTTATGTGTCTTTGCTAACTCCTGAATCGTCTCTTTCACACCCGGATACAACAAGTTCTCCTCGCATCGCTCCAACACCTCATGTTCATACATGCAGCACAGTTCCAATGCCCGTTCTTTTTCCGCTGCACTTGCACTCGGAAATAAATGATCGGCAATCACATTCATCGGCTTTCCAAACTCTCGTTTAAGCGTATCCGAGGTAATCTCCTCACATTCAATACCAAGCTCTTTCACCGCAAGATTCCACGCCTTCGCGACCTCACCTGTAGAGTCCCACAGCGTCCCATCAACATCAAATATTATATTCTCTATATTCATACTTTCTCCTGTCTGCCTGGAAATGTAATTTCCAAACGCTCATTTTGATACTTTACAAGATGCTTCCAAATCACTACAAAGGACAAAATCCCTGTTCCAGCTGTGATTCCAAGCGGTCCCCTCTTGATTATCACCATTCCCCAGAAAATTGCGAATGTGACAACAGACCGGAAAAAGTGAGGCCGAATGACAATCACAATAGAAAACATCAAATAACATACCGCCAAAATCAAAACCGGTCTCCAATAAGGGACTAACCCGAGCAATACTCCAAATGATACTGCAATTGACTTTCCTCCCATCTTCGGATTCCAAAACGGAAACGCATGCCCGAGAACCGGTGCAGCCAACACCAAACCAAAAATAAGGTGTCGCGGATTTAACACATGCATTGCCGCATGCACCGGCAGATATCCCTTCAGAAGTTCCAGCATCAATGCACAGAATCCTATCGGTGCTCCAGCGCAGAGAAATGCATTTGCCACCCCCGGATTCTGATCCGGACTTTCTTTTGTGACATCGATCTTCTTTATATATTTGGGAAGTAAATATCCATATAATACACTCCCAGACAAATATCCAAAAAGAATATAAAACAAATATTGTGTTGTCATCTTTTCTTCACTTCCTATTCCTCACCAGATAGCTTCTTCAGATGATGATAAATCTTCTCTGTCGCCATCGGCTTACTGTTAATCTCCTGAGCACGAATCATGTCACGGCGCAATCTTTCTTTCTCCAAAATCTTCTGTCCAGCCCTCAGTTGTCCAAAGAAACTCTTTCGCCCAATTGACATATGCCGTTCCTCGAAGAATTCCAGATTCCGATTCTCACATCCCGGAATTGGATTTGTGTGGATGATCGGAATTCTGCTCACCGCTGCTTCCGTACTGCTTAATCCCCCCGGTTTCGTAAAAATGACGTCACACGCTTCCATGTACTCTGCCACCTGCTCTGTGAAACCAAGGATGCGTACCCTTCTATCCCTTCTAAGTTCTCTTTTTAAAGTCTCTTCCAGTTTCTTATTATTCCCACAGATTACAACAATCTCTTCATTTTCTTTCAGTCTTCTCGCAAGCTCCAGCACAAAAATCTGGATCTTTCCAAATCCCATACTTCCACTCATTACAAGATAAATCAAGCCGTCTTGAGGCAGCTGACAGATTTCTCTGGCTTTTTTCCTGTCCAATCTCCTGCCAAACTTTTCTCTGACCGGAATCCCCCAAGGGAGCAGTTTTTCTCTCGGAATACCCCTTGATACAAATTCATTTATCAAGTCTTCATGCGGAATCACATAATAATCACACTCGGTCTCCTCCCAGAATGGAATACTTGTGTAATCGGTCGCAATCGCAACGGTCCTCTGCCTCAAAATTCCTTTTCGCTTCATCCACGTCAATGTCTCCGCCGGATACAAATGCGGTGTCACAATTATATCAAAGTCTTTATTTTCCAAATATTGTTTCAATTTTTTCCCCAATCTTGCACACGCAAAATAAACCGGTGATTTCCGCTTCGCCGAAGAAATCAGCCTCCCAAGCCGATATACCAGCCCAAAAAGGTGCGGACAATGCTTTACCACATTAACATATAAGCCTCCTACAGCATTCGATGTCTTTTTGCCACTCAGCATCATCAGATCAATAAACTCTGCCTGATCCCCATGACTTTCTATATATTCCTTTATGGCTTTCCCGGCAGAATTATGCCCTTCTCCTGTGTTACAAGACAATATCAAAACTTTCATGTACTGTTGTCCTTTCTTTTATGAAGTGAACAGTAACGATTATAGCATTAGTAAAAGAAAAAAGCTAGGTGACACTTGAAGAAGCTCTTGAAATGTGCTATATTGAAAATACAAAAAGGGAAACCACAAGCGGCTACCCAATAATTAAATGCTTAATTTACACTAAGCCGTCATTATTGCAGTAATGGCGGCTATTTTCGTTTATCCTTGAAAATCTCGTAACAAAGACCTACAAGGGCAACAATGAACATTAATAACTGAATCAGATCAGAATATGTAACATACATCAGCATCGCCCTCCTTTCTTTCGTCTGGAGGGTTCGCCCCTCCGTAAAAGAAGGTAAGCCGCCCGACTTTGGTTTCCCATGTCGTGATTATAGAATATAATACACCTATATCACTTTAGTACTATTCGATTATCAATGTACCACATTCCTCATCTAAAAACTCATTTTACTCCTTTACCCCTTTGCGCTAAATCCAAAATGTTCTGCTGCCTTAATTACACCATACACATTTGTGCCCTGTTTATCTGTGCCTGCTACTTCACGAATTCTAGTAATGCTAATTTTGTATCCATTTTGTTTGCATATCGTTGCTATGCATGCTGCACCACAATCTGTAATATCATGCTGCATTATACATTGATATTCCATAATTATATCCTTTCACAATCTTTATAATTTATTTTAATATAACTTATTCACCCATTGCCCCTATGCTACCAATAACAAAAAACGCTATATATAATGTAAAACCAATGCTTACAAATTCTTTTTTTGCGCAAAAGCTCTCAACACAATCTTCATTCTTTAAAATAAACATTGTTTTCCCTTTAAAAACAAATATTAACACAGCACTCATTACAAATACGATTTGTAGTACTGTTGTAATTGCCCCAATTGGTATAAAATCTGATATTATTACACCAAATAAATTAAATGCCATATGCAAATAAATTGCATACTTTATTTTTCCGGTAATAAGCACGATATTTGCACACAATACCCCCAAAAACATCGTGTATAACAACTGCTCCAAATTTGCATGATATAATCCAAAAAACAGACTACTAATCGCAATCGCTATAACTTTTCCATATGGTAGTAGCTTTTCTAACAATATTTTTCTAAACAAAAGTTCTTCAAAAATAGGTGAAACAATTACCGCACAAACAAAAAGTAAAACTATTGGCACATTCTCCACATAAGATTCGACAACACCTTCATTCATTTCCCCGTTTATCAAATATATTTTAAGACAATTAACTATCTTATCTGTAACGTTAGATAATAATGTTGTCATTCCTAATAATATTAGTAAATACCTACCCCCATCACAAATCGAAATTTTTCGTCCCAAGGATACTTCATTTATATTTCTTTTCTTCATACTCTTAGTAAAAAGTTGAAAGAAATATACATACCCAACACTAGACATGCATCCACCTATCATCTGAATTGATTGTGTACTTAAAGGTAATTTTACAGCTTCTGTAATGCCAACAACCAAACCACTACATATGCTAGACAAAAGCATAGCACCTAGCAAGGCGCAACTAATTTTACTAATTGTTTTCATTTTCTAATTTTCTGCTTTCTAAATATTTTTCTTTGCACTTGTCTGAAAAGTGATAATCTTAACCTTAGGAACTTTTCATAAGTGCTTGTGCTTTTGAGACTCTGATTGATTTGCGCATACAACTAGAGTCACCTTATTATATATAAATCAGTTTGCATGAGCAAACCACTCTATACCGAAATATTTACATTATATTGGGACTAATTCCCACATATATGTCTATCTCTGTATTTTTCGGATTGAACATATTTTTCTTTAATTTCTAACATATTACTCCTTCGATATTGTGCAAAAATTATACCGAAACCTTATATTTCATCACAGTCGAACTGCCTATACATATTGGTCTTCGACCTCTACCTTTGTATCCTCATATTTCTATAAGTTTGTCTTTGCGATTATTATAGCTTTCTCTTAAATTATGCGTCAATTAAATTTCTAACAATCGAAAATTACTATCAATAATCGTTCTCGATTTTTTCAAAAAGTGTAATTTTTTCTACCCACCCTTCCTATAATGTCAAACCCAAAAGTATTGATTTTACGGGCTTTTCTTTAAATATTTTCCTCATAAAACAGGGCCGGAAGTATATGACAGTCATTCTATCTTATACTGATAGCTATAAGAGGATACACTTTATAAAGCATCCCTTGAATTGGCTTTATAAAGGCTATAAATTCTCTGTCAACTATGCTTCTTTTTAGGTAGATTCTTTTTTTAACTGCTGCCACTTGCAGAATCTATTAAGATGTGCTATATTGAAGATACAAAAAGGGAAACCGCAAGCGGCTTACCCGGTAAAATAAAAGCTGTTATTTTAAACTGCCGTCATTATTGCGAGTAATGGCGGCTATTTTCGTTTATCCTTGAAAATCTCGTAACAAAGACCTACAAGGGCAACAATGAACATTAATAACTGAATCAGATCAGAATATGTAACATACATCAGCATCGCCCTCCTTTCTTTCGACTGGAGGGTGAATCCCTCCGTAAAAGAGGGTAAGCCGCCCGGCTCTGGTTTCCCATGCCGAAATTATAGCATATTCTTAATTTGCTTTCAATTACCTGCTGCTACATTGAAGTCTTATATTCATCACATAATTCAAATAATCAATAAAATTGTTAAGCGTCTGATTTAATATTTAAATCTTTTTATCAAGGTTTTCTTCAATCTCCTTATATATTCTTTTGATCTCATCAGTGCATTTAGTAATCACCATTCCTTCGATAGTTGCATACATTCCTTTTATACATTCTAAATATGTCAACATTATTATATTTAACTATTGTGCTGCATGAGATGACGCTTCACCTAACCCCAAAATTGTTGGCCCAATTCCAACATCCCCCTTATAAACTCCACGTCTTCCAAATGTTTCTAATGCAGTAGCATGAACTGCTATATTTGCATAATCATAAAACTTCTTCCAATGTGTGCCTTTTCGCTCCCATCCGGAAATAGAGTTGTTCATAATATCCATTATCCTGTTTATTGTTCTCCTATCCGGATTTTCCACATTTAAGACATCTGATGCGATTTGCATATTGCAAGTATAATCGTCCTGTCTTGAATCGAGCCATCTCTGTATCATCCCGATTAGCGGATCATCTTCCTTAAAGTCTTCCTGCAGTTCTTCTACATATTCCTGTAACTTCTTCGGAAGAACTAATGAAAATTTTCCACTCAGATATATTTTATAGGCTTCCGCCCATGCCTGCCTGAACTCATATAGCAAAAGCTCATCATCAACAAATAAACTTTTTGCTATCGGCTCAACTCCACATTCCAATGGTAAGAATCTTCTGTTCCCTGTCTTATCAACTAAAAATTGGGCATCGTTTGTAGTACCAACAAATACACAGGTACGGTATCGCTTTTCACTTTCTCTGGCATACGCTCCGCGGTATTCATCTGATTTAGCTGTAACGGAAGACTTGACGCCCTCTATCGCACTCTTGACTGCAAGCAGTTCATTAAATTCTACAATCAACTTGCCCTGTATCAATTCCGCTGCATCCTTATTTTTGTCTATCGTTTTCAAATTCTCTAAATACCAGTCTTCATTACAACACACTTTCAAGAAAAATGTAGATTTTCCTATGCCTTGGCGCCCAGAAAGAACTAGAACATAATCAAATTTTGTCCCCGGACTAAATGCCCGGCTTATAACTGCAAGCATAACCAGTTTCATACAATGCGCCGAATACTCACTTTTAGCTACGCCAAGATAATCTGTTAAAAGATTTTCTATTCTTGGAACTCCATCCCATACCGTGCTGTTAAGCATATCTATAAACGGATTGAATTTATTTACATCCGCTGCCATTTCCAACGCTGCTAGTATTTTCTTGTCCGAATTTAAAAGGTAATACGTTTCCATATAGTAAATCAAGTATTCATTATCTATATTGGTCCATTCCCTCAATTTCTCTGATTTATTCCACGGTAACGCACCTTCTACGTTCTTCCTGTTTGATAATGTATTGAATTTAATTTTCCCCGACAAGACTGGATCACATCCAAGAACTGTAACGCAATTCTTTCTTGATTGAATCGGTATGTTTTTATCCTTCTGCATATCCAGCATACTAAATACTCTTCCTACCATTTCAATATCTGGTTTGCTACATATTCCCGGGGCAGCCCTCGTCTCTTCTGCTTCTCCGCTTCTTGCTGTTTCTCTTTCTCCCTGCACTCACTCGCCGCCTTTCTGCTTTTGCTTTCATTTTCACATTGTTTCTTGTACCACTTCGCCACATTCTTCATCTGTTGATCATGCTCTTTTTCATACTCATTAACGAAGCGGTTGTAGTATTCTCTAGCCCTGCTACAGCCTAAAAATTCAAGCCGTGTAAGAGCATCTTCGGCAAATCCCGGCCAAGTCAATTCATAGCCATAGATTTTCATAAAGAATGACTTATCAAGTCTCATATCGCAAGATATGCTGTCAAGTAGTTCTCTTCTGCTTGCCATCTACTCACCTACCGTTTTTGTACCGAAAAACCTTTCTTGAAAATACGCCACCGGAACACGGCCACGCGCTATAAGAAATCCTTTTTCCTCAAGTTCACTGTTCATTTGCCGGATATACTGATAGCTTTTGCTCTCAGACACTCCGAGAATCTCTGAAATATCTTTTGCTGTGTATACCTGCTTACTCATTTAATCAACTCCTTTCAATCACTTCACACGCTGCCCGGCGTATTTTATTTTTCTAATAGTTTCTCGATTGGCATTTTCAAAGCTGCCGCTATCTTGTAACCTACTTCATCAGAACAGCTTTTACCGCCTTTGATGTAGTTCAGTGTTGCACGAGATACCCCGGCAAGCTCCGCAAGTCTTTTCTGTGTCAAATCTTGTCTTGTCAGCTCTGACACAAGTTTTACTCTGTCGATTCTCATTCTTCCACCTCACTTGCATGTTTTTCACTTTTTTTGTTGACACATTCACTATATCGCATCTTTTTAACTTTGTCAACAACTTTTGTTGACTAATTCACCTTTCATTATGTCAACAACTTTGTTGACTAACGTGAACGCTTTATGTTATATTATCTTTAACCAATAAAAAAGGGGTGATAATTTGAATAACAGAGTTAAAGAGTTACGTTTATTTTTAGGCTTAACACAAGAAGAGTTCGGAAAAAAACTGGGAGTTACTAGATCCGCTATTAGTTATATAGAATCCGGAAGGAGTAATATAACAGAGCATATGTTGTTTACAATTTGCTTAATGTTTGATGTAAACAAACAATGGCTCAAAGATGGGTGTGGCGATATGTTTATATCACATACTATTAGAGAAGAACTTGCTGGATATATGGGCAGATTACTAGCAGATGATAATTCCAAAAAAGAAAAATATGCGTTATTATTATTGAAAGTTATAGTAGATGAGTGGGAACTTGTTGAAAAGAATTTTGATACAATTTTAAAAATATGGTCTTGGATTTCTGAAAGACCAGAAACTAGTGAGATGCCTTAAATGTCCGATATTTAGATAATCCAACCAGCTCAAAATTGAGCTCGGCTCAACCGATAACTAAAATTTTAGTAGACGTAGAAATATCTACACCTAACGAAGGGAAAATTCCTTTGGTTGATTTCACCGGCATTGTTTATTTTTCGGATGTTACTATTAGTCACATCTGAATTTCGGGTGTCCTTATTTCGGACAGCTCAATCTTGAGCTCATCGAAATTTCAACGAGTAGAGCGGAAATTTCCGCCGAACTGCCGAATTGACAGTTTAGAAGTTCGATTAATTCGGAAGAATAAAGGGTGTCAGTATTTTGGTGACCCCTTTGCAAGTGTAGGAAAATCTACGGCAGTAAATAATTTAACACCCATAACCACCGTACCTAAAAGTACGCTTGTAAAAACCGGTGTGTCCAAAATTGGACACTCCACTGTTTATATGACAGATCTAAATTGAGCCGCCGGTTGAACCGTCATCTGAATTTCCGATACTTCAAAGGGTGTAGCGTAACACGACACCTAAACACAGTCACCCAACGCAAAATTGCGTTCGGCACATTGACAATAATATACTTATTAAGGCAGCCGAGAGGGCGGCCATATCATCCGCTTCGAGTCTTAGGAAGGGGATGATAACATGGTTACATATTCGGATTTATTTACGTTTGTAATTATGATATGCGCTATTATTACATTAGTCAGAAATGACGAATACAGAAAATAGCCGCCCTGCTCTCTGGTAAAGAATTAGGCGGCTATCTCTGATAGTTACTTTTTAATTTTTCGCCGAGGCGGATAGGTTTGAGCTATCTTCTCGACTGTCTTAGTAAGTATATTATAGTCAAAATTATAAAATATGTCAATTATCTTCAACCATTTCACACGCTGCCCGGCTTGAAATGAAAGGAGATAGACACATGCCAACTTACAAAGACGAAAAGACCGGCACATGGTTCGTAAAATGTTACTATACCGATTACATGGGGAATAAGAAACAGAAGAAAAAGAGAGGATTTGCACGTCAGAAAGATGCCAAGGAATGGGAATACAGTTTCCTCAACTCCCTGCAGTATGATTCAGACACTACTTTTGGGAATACTGCCGAGGACTTCATAGCTGAGAATACGCCTAGGAGACGAAAAACGACCATCAGGAGCTATAATATTGCCCTTAAGCATATTCTGCCTACATTCAAGAATATACCGCTCTCAGGGATTAATGAGAAAATGATTATTCTGTGGCAGAACGAATTATTGAACACAGATCTCTCAGAAGTCTACATTAATAAAATTGACACCATGTTTCGAACAATATATAAGTATGGGGCAAAACGCTGCGGACTGCGTGAAAACCCGTTTGACGGCGTAGAGAAGATTGGAAAAGCCAGCAATAAATCATTGCAATTTTGGACGCATGAGCAATATAACTTATTTATACCATACATTGATCAACCAACCACCCGGATGGCGTTTCAAGTGCTTTACTACTGTGGTATTCGTATAGGCGAGTTATTCGCCCTCACAGCCGGAGATATTGACTTAGATGCACAAATCATGCATATCACCAAATCATTGCAGAGAATGGAGCGTCAGGACGTTATAACGCCACCAAAAACACGCAAAGGAATAAGGGATATAACCTTGCCTAATTTTCTTGTGAAAGAACTTGAAAATTACATGTCAATGATATATGATTGTAACGGCGAAACTAGGTTGTTTGAAATTTCCAAGCAATCGCTATATTATCCAATGAAAAAATATTCAGAGATTGCCGGAGTTCCGCGAATACGCATACATGACATAAGGCATTCTCACGTTGCCTTATTGATTGAAAAAGGCGTTTCTCCGCTCGCTATCGCTGAAAGACTGGGGCATGATGATATAAAGATTACGCTCGGAACTTATGGGCATTTATACCCAAATAAACAACGAGAGATTGCGGACCTCTTGAATACTTTATAATAAAATAGTACCGTTTCAGTACCAAGAAGTATTAACAATCCCTCAGCAACCTTGATTTTAAGCCAAAAATATAAAGAGTGTTCGCGACCTTCCACTCGTAAAACAAAACTAAAGGAGAAAACAGAATATGAAAAACAAAAGTGTATTATTTATGGCACAGGCAGCCATGATCGCTGCAATCTATGTGGTGTTGACAATCGTATTTGCACCATTCAGCTTTGGGGAGGTGCAGGTTCGTATCGCTGAAGCATTGACTATCTTACCGGTATTTACTCCGGCAGCTATTCCGGGACTATTCATCGGATGTCTGATTGGTAACATCCTCGGTGGTGCGCTTCTTCCGGATATTATTTTCGGAAGCCTTGCAACGTTAATCGGTGCGTTATTTACTTATTTGTTACGTAAAAGATCAAAATTCCTTGCACCACTTCCTCCGATTTTGGCAAATATTGTCGTTGTTCCTTTTGTACTTCGCTATGCTTACGGTGTACTACTCCCAATCCCATTTATGATGCTCACAGTCGGCATCGGCGAGATTATTTCATGCGGTGTACTGGGAATGATTGTATATACTGCCTTACACAAATATCAATATATACTTTTTAAAAAACAAGTCTCATAGTAAAAAATAGGAAAGAGTGATGATATTCTCTTTCCTATTTTTTTATATGTTTTTCACTTGACATATATAGTCTACCGATATATTATATAGTTAAACTATATATAGTTATCCTACATATAAAAAGGAGGTATTTCAATGTCAATTGATAAAACATTAGTTTCAGGGAGTGTTACGATGCTCCTTCTCAAGCTTTTGTCGGAAAAGGATATGTATGGGTACGAGATGATTTCCACATTACGTGAGCGTTCACAGAATGTTTTCGAACTGAAAGCCGGTTCCTTATATCCTTTGCTTCACAATCTGGAAGGAAAGAATATTGTGGCTTCTTACGAGAAAGAGGTACTTGGAAAAGTACGAAAGTATTATCACATAACCAAAGAGGGGCATGCATTATTGGTTCAGAAACAAGAAGAATGGAACGAATATGTCGGTGCTGTAGCCGACGTCATGTTATTGGAGGTGTAATCTATATGGAGGAATATTTGAAAACTTTATTAGAACAAATCCGCTGTAAAAAAGCACATGCTTCCATTTATCATGAAATCAGGGGGCACATCGAAGAACAGGTGGCAGACAATATAGCAGAGGACATGAGCAAAGACGATGCTTTAAAAGCGGCGCTAAATGATATGGGGGATCCTGTTCAGACAGGTGTGGAGATGGATCAGCTCCATCGCCCGCAGATGGCTTGGCGCATAATTGTGGCAATCGGTATACTGACACTTTTCAGCATTTTGATACAGTATCTCGTCACGAGATATATTCCAGACAATAACGCATATTTTTTCCGCCATCATATATTTAATGCAATAATCAGTTTTAGTGCGATGATTGTAGTCTATAGGATCGATTACAGCCTGATCGGAAAATATTCCAAGTGGATTGCCACGATCTTCCTATTGTTTTTCGCTTTCCAAATATTTATAGTGGAGATGCGCCTCAACGGAACTCTTTATATGCGCATTTTATCCAAAGTGCTTATAATGTCACCGTTGTTCTTTCTGTACGTGCCGCTTTTCGGCGCAATCCTATATCAGTATCGAGGAAAGGGCTGGCGCGTTGTTCCAAAAATTTTCATTTGGATGGCTCTTCCGCTTTTTTTAACGCTGGAGCTGCCGAATCTCGGGGTAACCATTTCACTATTTTTCATGCTGGCAAGCCTATTGACCATTGCTGTATGGAAAGGATGGTTTACATTCCATAAAAAGAAATTTTTGACGGCATTTTGGGGAATCTCTATTTCATTCCCGATTGCCAGTGTTGCGATTCTGATGCAGACCGGAAAGCTTGCGCTATATCAAATTGCACGTATTCACGCATTGTTTGATCCTACGGTGGAAAACCATGCACTGCAAACACTCCGCAGTATCGTAACAAACAGCGCTTTTATCGGCGCAAGCAATAAGAAATCACTACTGCAGGAAGGGCAAAACAGTGATTATATTCTATCCACACTTTCCGCTTATTACGGAATATTAGTGGCTCTTGTTGCCGTTCTTCTTATTCTCTTATTGATCAGAAAAATATTCCAGATTTCTTCCTCACAGAAAAATCAGCTTGGAATGATGATGGGATACGGATGTGGAATAGTATTTTTTGTCTCCGCTTTTTGGAATGTGCTAGTTACACTTGGACTTGTATTTCCTACCTACACTTTTTTACCATTTTTCTCCTATGGGGGCGTTACTATGGTTGTAACTTACATTCTTCTGGGAATTGTACTCAGCATTTATCGGTACAAAAATGTGTTATCCGACACATACATGTACAAAAAAAATTGGGATGTCGCCTAAGCGATACCCCAATTTTTTTCTTATTTCACATATCCGATAAACGTGTGACCACTTCCAGCTACCATAGAATCAATTTCTTCTGCTGTACTTGTTCTGACTGCTCCGTCTGCCGGATCAATATAAGTGACTGTTGATGTGTCATATCCGATCAAAAGTACTGCATTGGAACTATCTGTCATTGCGATGACCGGAGTTCCTCTTCCGATAATATAAAGCATCTCCTCTGTTGTGCATCCAGTCAAATCCATTCCCTCTCCGCCGGAATATTCACTTAGAATATCAATTGCCGATTTACCTGCGTTCATCTCCTCTGCCACATTGACGTTCTTGCCCTCCAACGCCAAAATTTGGCGAATACATGCCACAAAGGTCGACTCACCTTCCTGAACCGTAAATCCTTCCATCTCCACTTCATACCGAAGATCGCGGTTTCCTCTCTCCCAGACGTACGCCTGATCTGAAGATACCACTACGCCTGATACCTCATCGGCCTTTTGAACTGCATATCCGGCCTTGTCATATAAGCCAAGCATCTGTCCAAGACCGTATACATAGAATTTTCCTTTTTCACTCTCACTGTCAAACGCAACCGTTGTAGGATTCTCATACAATACCTGCTTCGGTTTTAAAATCTTTGGTTTCTTATCATCGATACCATCTGCATATACAAGTCGGTATTGCAGCTCTTTCAAACTGGTCGAGTATTCCTGTAAAGAAATATTGCTCTCCGCCTTCTCCTCATTATTTGTAATATAATCTCTGTCTATTGAAGTATAAGTATCTCCGCTCTTTGTCACACGGTTCAATGTGATCATATTGTTTTCCACAAATACATCTGAAATATAAACATTTTCAAATTCATATGTCTTTACAATCTTGTCATCAGAGTCCTTGATTTCCAGCTTGTACATTGGAAGTATCTCAGAACCAGACACTGTTTTTCCTGCATCTGATGCCCTTAAGGTTCCATACACAAAGTCTTCTGAGATAAATCCAAGAGGTCGTATATTTTCACCTTCTGCCGCTGTCACCTTCTGTGTCTCTCCGGTCATGAAATTCAAAATAGTCACTTCCGTAGAATCATTGAGTTCTCCATTATCCTGGTAAGCAATCAGATGTCCGTCGTCTCCCGCAACGTACTGACCTTCTGCTAACGATTCTACAACCGCTTCTTTTTCACCGGTCTTCAAATTTACTTTATAGATAGTTCCGTCCACTAACACATACAACATGTTCTGTTCATTGTTGTAATATACCAGTTTCCCAAGCTCCTCTTCTGCAATTGCAAAAGATTTATTACTTGGAATAAACGCTTTCTCTTCCACAACATTTTGAGACAGATTAAAGTAGTAAATCGCCGCACCTACTTCTCCTTCATGTTCCCCACGGTTCATATAGCCATAGACTGCAAATGTCGTATTTCCATCCTTATCCATGGAAATAATTTTGATCGCATGCTGGTCATACAGATTCCGCACATCTTCTTTCTCCGTATCTGCAAAACTAAATACAAGCGCCAACGAATCTTCATTCTTATCAAAGCACCACAGTTCTCTCTCCTGAATAAATGACACAATACTTCCGTCCTCATTTGTCTCATATTGAACATTTTTCGGAACAATTCCAAGGTTGATTCCTTTTCCCGATAAAATCTGGTTAGAAGACTCCAATATCTGATTCATCGTCCTGTCATAATCCAAAAGATAAAGCTTTCCTTTCAGATAGCGCACACGGAAGAATTCTCTTACATTATATGTCTCCTGATCATTGTCGTCTCCTTTACACTTAACTTGATATTTCAACTGAATCGCCGTGTAAGTAGAATTTGTTTCTTTAATATCCCACTGGATATCGCCGGAAATCTCAGGTGAAAGTTTTCCCCATGTGACATGATCCAGATCTGAATGGATCGTCACATGTTGAAGTGTGGTATTATCTCCCTCTTCATTTGGTTCAATCACAGCTGTAATACTGTCTGTGTCTGACTTATTCAACATATTCGTGTGAAGTGTGTTCGCAAAATCAATACATTCCTTCACATAGTATTCATCTGACTTCACAATTCTTGTATAATAGCGAATTTTATTGTCTTTATCTATGTTCAATGTAATCTTCAAAACACCTTCTGTCCCCTCGGTCAGAACATTTCCGACACTCAAGGTCATTGTTTCTTTAAGTGTCTTCTCCGTCTTTTGTAAAAGCCGGTCCTCTCCGTTTAATGTATATACCTCATACGTAAGCGACTCCGGATCCATCTCATACAAATTCATACGAATCTCTACTGTGTTATCTGCATTCACTGGTGTGATCGTATCGCGCATTGCCGGAATATTCATCTCATCCTTATATCCCACAAGATGATTGATTTCATCTCCGTCCGTCACAAAGGAAATCGTCGGGAATGTCGCCGCATTCATCTCGACTGTCATGTCAGAATTGCCCTGATTCGTGATAAAACTGAACACGATCACAGCAACGATAAAAACAGCCGTCAAAACCCCTATTTTAATGATTCTGTCTTTCATTTACTATACCTCTTTTTCTTCTAATAGCTTTTTCAATGTAGGCGCGATATTCAAAAACTGCTCGCAGGCCTCCAATTTCTCCCCATTCTTTTTTTGATTCCCACTCTTCACCGCACGAATCAGGATATTTTTTGGCGTATGCTCCATATCGATAAACTCTAAAATCTGTGCATCATAGCCTTGTCCTTCCAAATATTCCGCCCGCATCGCATCGGTCACAAGTGCTGCCAATCGCTCCTTGATCAGACCATATTTCAGGATCGGTGCAAGAGTCTCATTTTTGATCTGCCTGTTCAATTCATGCTGACAACACGGAACGGATAAGATTACCTTTGCATTCCATCCGACCGCTTTTGCAAGCGCAAAATCTGTTGCAGTGTCACAGGCATGCAGCGTCACGACCATGTCCACTTCATTCACGCCCGTATAGTCCGCAATATTTCCCTCCAAAAACTTCAGCTTTTTATATCCATATTTTTCACTCAGTTCATTACAATGACGTATCACCTCTTTTTTCAGGTCTAATCCTATAATACGAACATCTATCTGTTTTAATTCATGCAGATAATAATACATTGCAAATGTCAGATAAGATTTTCCACATCCGAAATCAAGAATTGTCACTTCCTTGTCCCTGTCAAGCTGTGGCAGGATATCTTCTATAAATTCCAGAAACCGGTTAATCTGACGAAACTTGTCGAATTTTGTCCTGACAATCTTTCCTTCTGCCGTCATGACTCCCAAATCCTGCAGAAACGGAACTGTTGTTCCTTCCTCTAAAATATACCGCTTACTTCTATTATGAGAAAGATCCACTTCTTTTACACAGCCAGTCTGCTGCTTTTTCTGAATCGTCACCTTCCCTTTTTTACTCACAAGCACTGTGTATTTTACTGTTTTTGTCTCCATCTGCATCTGGCGAAACTTTTCCATATATCCGCACAGTACAGACACCGCCTGAGCTGCATCACAATTTTCATGAAACACCTGATTGTTTTGGTGTTCCTCACACTGAAACAGCAACACTCCCTTTTTCAAAATCGGTCTTACCTTCACTTTTTTTAGCCCGTCTTTCTCTCGCGGATTGCTAAGCGTTGCTGCAATAAAATCTATATTCAAACTCTGTTGTAACAGTTCTTTTATTTTTTCCATAAAACTGACCTCTTTTACTTTTTTCAACTATCACCCATTATTCTACAAGTTCTGCACCCGAAACGCAAGAAAGACAAGGAATTTTTTCATCCCCTGCCTTTCATTTTGTTACTAAACCGTAACCTCTTTTAAGATTTTGTCACACTTTGTCCGACAACCGCCTTCGGAAATACGATCGTAACCTTGAATAAATCTCCATCCAGATACAGTTCAAATTTTCCGCCCTGTAATTCTGTCAGATTCTTTGCAATCGAAAGACCAAGACCACTGCCTTCCGTACTTCTTGATACATCTCCCCGGATAAACCGCTCGGTCAGCTCATCTGCCGAGATATTTAATGGCTGCTCAGAGATATTCTTCAACGAAAACTCCACTGTATGCTCTTTTTCAATCAAATCCGCATAAACTCTCGTACCTTCCAGCGCGTATTTTGCCGCATTGTTATAAATATTCTCAATTACACGCCACATCCGTCTTCCATCGGTGCGGACCATAACCGGCTTCTCCGGAAGATTCAACACAATCTGAAGATTTCGCTTTTCAAATTTTTCCGTAAACTCACCGGTTGTCTGATTAATCATTTCCACAAAATTGATATTCATATATTCCATCGTAATATTTCCACTGCTGATCTTCGACGCTTCTACCACATCCTCCGTCAGATGCTTCAGCCTCTGGGCCTTAGCCTCCAGAATATCCAAATATCCTTGAATCTTCGGATCTTGAATATTTTCACGTTTCAACAAATCAACATAATTAATGATTGATGTAAGCGGTGTCTTAATGTCATGAGATACGTTTGTGATCAGATCCGTCTTCAAACGCTCATCTTTCATACTTTTCTCTACCGCTTTGCTCAAGCCTTCCCCGATATGGTTGATGTGCAATGCCATATCAAGTTCATCATCTTTCAAGCCCTTCGTCGGAATCTGATACTCTACATTTCCATCTGCAATGTGACGAATTCCATCTTTGAGTTTCTGTCTTGCAATTGCTTTTCGAATCAGATAATACAGCGTCACTCCCTCAACGAGGAACATGACAAACATCCAGCCGCCGGTTCCCATTGTACCGATCGCAATCCAGTGTACCACAATAAATGCCAGTGCACCTGCTGTCACTTTAAATGTGCAGCTTCTATATGCAAAAAACTTCTTCAGACCACGAATCAGCCAGCGCAGAACACTGTTCTTCCACAGCATTTTCGCCTTAATTCTTCGAACAATACTCAGATAGCCGATAAAAAATGCCGCACAGCATAAAAGCATCGCAAAACCTAGCAAGATCCAATCATCATCTAAAAATCCTCGTTCCAAAATCGTCGCCGCATAGGTTCGATATCCATTGCTCCAGTATTTCACACCCCACGTGTCAATAAGCGCATAGACAAAAGAGAGTGCCAACACCCACACACCAGCAATCAACGCAAGCGCAAGCTCCGTCTTAACCCGGTCAAACCACATAAGGTGCACACCTTCATCTTTTCGAGTGCGCCCTGCAATGATGGTGAGCCATACAAATCCAATAAAGAATCCCGCAATCGAAACAAGTGCGACAGCAAGCATTGTGTTAATCATTGGCGCATATTTATCAAACAGCTTATTTTGCAAATAAAAGCTGTCCTGAATCGGATATTTCGTATCAACCGAAACCACATACATATAGTTGTCTGTACCGGCCATTGTTCTCGAAGACCAATTGTCCGCTTCCGTATCCAGATTTGTCTTGAAATCCGCAAGTTTTGGTGTCACAACTACATACTTTCCACTCTCGGTGAGATTTTTTACATATTCCTGCATGTTATTAATGTCCGTATATACCTGTCGGTTCGTGTATAATTTTCCACTGTTAAAATCTGCAAATATATAGGTAAGGTTTGTGTTTCCTTCTGTCCAATATTCCTGGAACTGCTCATATGCGCTCAGTTCACTTTCCAGATTAGAAAGCGTGTTACTCAATGCTCGATAAATCTCACTGAGCTTTCCATTCCACTTTGGATTCTCATTTACAATCTGCAGCAATGACTTTCCATCTGCCGTCATATAGCGCTCCGGAATAGCAGTCATATTCCAGCAATCCGTATAGACTACCTTTCCATCCGCATCCAATACCTGCATCACATCTTCATCATAATAATTCTCTTCTACATATCCATCTTCCAACTCTTCCATCTGATCAACATCAGAAGTATCGTCTGAGAACTTCAGCCCTTCTTTGAACAGCTGCGCAAACTCTTCTTCCGTATAGTATGCGTATGTACCATCCGCTTTTTTGCATACGATAATACTGTCTCCTGAGCTTTCCTCCGTTCCCCAATTGTCAATCCAGTCCGATAAATCTCCTAAGCGATATGCGATTCCGGATTCATCTTCCCCTGTAATCTTTTGGGAATCCATATATGCCATAATATCCACAAACTTATTCGCATCATATTTTCCGTCTGTCTCAAAATTCTTCTGAAGATCAATCTGATTCAAAATAGTGTGCGATGCCGACTGCAGATTCTCTTCAAACCCTCTTGTTTCCTTATACTCACCCTTTGAAAGATCATTGAGATTCTTCCCATACTCCTGTCCCGGATAAATCAAAATAAATACAACACAAAGCACTGCCAGTACTGCAAAAATATGCTCCAGAATCAGAAGAATTCCTTTCATCGGTGCTGATTTGTACCAATGTTTCATAAATACTCCCTTCTAAAGCTTTTCTATCTTATATCCTACCCCCCACACAACTTTCAGATATCTTGGTTCTTTCGGGTTAATTTCGATTTTCTCACGAATATGGCGAATATGAACTGCAACTGTGTTGTCCGCTCCTATCGCCTCTTCGTTCCAGATATTTTCATAAATCTGGTCGATAGAAAAGACTTTCCCTTGATTTTTTACTAATAGCAACAAAATATTGTACTCAATCGGTGTCAGTCTTACCGATTCACCATCTACCGTCACTTCTTTAAGTTCATCGTTAATCGAAAGTCCGCCGACTTCGTACACTTCTTTCTTCTCATCCTGCACTGTGCTTCCAAGCTGTGTGTATCTTCTAAGCTGCGATTTTGCTCTCGCAACAAGCTCTAACGGATTAAATGGTTTTGTAACATAATCATCCGCTCCAATATTCAGTCCCAAAATCTTATCTGCATCCTCTGATTTTGCAGATAAAATAATAATTGGCAGACTGTTCTCTTCACGAATCTTAAGGGTTGCTCTGATTCCGTCCAGTCTTGGCATCATCACATCCATAATTAGGAGATCGACGTGCTCTTTTTTCAATGTCTGAATCGCTTCCTCTCCATCATAGGCTTTTAATACCTCATAACCTTCCTGTGTCAAATATATTTCAATTGCCTCCACAATTTCTTTGTCATCATCACATACTAATATTTTAAACATAATCATCACCTCCCTTGTAGTATACAAGATTATCAAACAAATTTTAAGAGGCAGATAGGAAATTTCTTAATATTCGTTTAATTTAAAAACCCGCACATCATTCCGATGTGCGGATCCTAATATCCTATAGCCCTTTTGCCTTTTTTACACAAGCTTTCATTGCTTCTATTACACTGCCTGTGCCGCAAACTGATAAGCCTGCTGCCCCGGCATTCCATCCGCAACTGCTCCATCTGCCATTGCCTCAATCAGCATAAACACATATGCCGGCGAACTTCCACTGACAGATACAACCACATCCATTAAGTTTTCACTTAATACCTGAGCCATTCCAAATCCACTCAAAATATTACATATATAATCAAGCTCTTCTTTTGTAACTAAATCATTGTGGCAAACACCTGTGATTCCTTCTCCTACCAGAGCAGGGGTATTTGGCATCGTACGTACAAGTTTTACCGGTTTTGCAAATGCACCCGCCAGATATTCCAATGTCTTACCCGGTGCAATAGTAACAATAATCTGAGTTTCTGTAATCAGCTCTTTGATTTCTTTAATTACTGCATCATAAAACTGTGGTTTCACAGACAGAACGAGCACTTCTGCTGTTCTTGCAACCTCTTTATTGTCTGTAGTAACATGAATTCCAAGACTTTCTTTTGCCTGTCTGAGCCCCGGCTCATACAAGTCAGATGCAATCACTTCCTCCGGCTTAAAAATATTATTTTTTAAAATACCGCCAATCATTGCTTTCGCCATATTTCTGGCGCCTATAAATCCTAATTTCATAATCTTATTCTCCTTGCTTTTTAATTAAATGACTGCTCTGTTCTCTCAATAATCTCATCTTGAAGCGCTTTGCTCAGGTTACGGAAATGATCACTATATCCCGCAACACGCACAATCAAATCTTTATACTCAGGTAGAAATTAAACACATCTTTCATGATGTTATCTGCATAATCATCGTCATTTCCATTAATCTGTTTCTATTTTTATATCTCTTTAATAAAATTATTTTTTCTTTTAGAATCTAATCATATTTTGGACACATTTTTCTTTTATACTTAGAGTCAGATAGTTGATAGAACAACTATCTCCCCCCTCATAAAGTAATCATCTTCAGATTTGAAGATGTACACTTTACTCTCATTCCTTTAGATAACTATAAAACAACGAACCCCGTTAACCTTTCGGTTAACGGGGTTTCGCTGTTTACGGGCTTCCCCAGAATTTGGATTTATCACCTCAAACTATGTTTTCAGCATAACATACTTTTTCTCCCTCGCGGGATAAAAACTAACGCCAGAACTGCAACAAACATCGTTAAAATTTCCGCTCCTGGAACTGCAAGCCAGATTCCATTCATTCCCCAAAATTGTGGCAGCACTATCAAAAACAGCAACAACAACGCGAACGAGCGAAGGAATGTAATTCCTCCTGCAAAATATCCTTTCCCATAAGCCATCATACGTACTGCTGAGAAAATGTTAATTCCGGAAAACAAAAATCCCAAACCATATATCCGCATTCCGGAAACCGCCAGTGTATATACACTGCTATGTTTATCGGCAAAAAAAGATACACACATTGGTGCCAGAAAAAAAGTCAATGCATAAATTACAATCGGGGCAATACTGAAAAAACGATATGCATACCTCTCAAGAGCACGGCATACATCAAGTTTTTTATCTCCATATGCATATCCAAGCGGAGGTGCCATCCCCATAGAAAAACCGGAATAAATCCCAATAAACAAAAATTGCAGATACATAATAATGGAGACAGCAGCTATCCCATCTTCTCCGGCAAACGCCATCGCCGTTCTATTAAAAACAATTGTTGTGATCGCGATTGCCAATTGATTCACAAACTCGGACGTTCCGTTTATCATACAGTTAAATCCTATCTTGAAAGACAGTCCTCGAAATGTAAATTCCAAGGTATGTTTCTTCTTCACAAAATAGTAAAGTCCCATAGAAAAAGAAAGTAGCAGTCCTAAAATCGTAGCAAGTGCAGCTCCCAAAATCCCCATGTCCATACATCCCACAAAAACATAGTCCAATACAATATTTAGTAGACCTCCTGCAAGCGCCGTCAAAAAGCTGTAAGTGGGTGAGCCGTCCACGCGAATAAAATAAGTAAGCAGCTCTTTTCCAATGACAACAGGAGTACCGACAAGCCACCAAAAAGCATATGTTTTGCAATCACTCATCGTTAATTGTGTCGCGCCCAGTAATTCCAATAGCGCAGGAAGTTTTATCCAGATTAAGGCAGATACACCGCATCCAACCAACAGTGACAGCAGCATGCTGACAGAAAATGTTCTGTTTGCTTCTTCTTTTCTTTCCCCACCGATATGAAGCGCTGCAAGTGCACTCCCACCTGTTGCAAACGCCAGTGCAATTCCCGTCAATATATTTACAATCGGATACACAATATTGATAGCCGCTAATGCATTTGTCCCCACATAGGACGACACAAAAATTCCATCCACAATGGTATATACCGTATTAAACAATGCCGTCAAATACGTTGGGATAATAAACTTTAATAATTTTCCAAACCGCACTTCCTTCGCTGAATCAAAAATCAATAATTTTTCCATATGTTCCCCCTCCTCAGTGCTATTTTAAACCTTAAAGTAACTTGAAGGTCAACACAAAATATCTTATAATGAAAGAAAAATTATCAGGAGCAATCATCATGAAAAAACAATTTCACATTGGAGAGATTTCAGAATTTTTCAATCTGCCTGCTTCCACCTTACGTCACTGGGAAAGCACAGGGATTTTGACACCAAAAAAGAATCACGAAAATAACTACCGCGAGTATACGATAGAAGACTTTATGAATCTCTCCGATATTATTTTTTACAAAAGTCTGGGACTCCCGCTCAAACAGATACAAACGATGGAACAGTCCACCCCTGAAGAGCATTCCTTTTTATTACATGAAAAAATTGATGAATTAGTTCAGCAACAGCAAGAACTTAAGCACCGAATGCAAAAACTTCGCAATCATCTAAATGCTATAAATACTTTAAATGAGCTGAAATCCCATCCATTCACAGAAGTCGACATCGATACCGACTGTATTGTCTCTTTTGATTTAGGTGAAATCGAAAAACTCCGACAATATATTGAGAATCCGTATCTGTATTCTCGTGTACAGCATTCAGAACATATTCAGTCAGAGCTTCGGGGATTGACGATTCCGTCTGAACAGCGCTCTTTGTTTCCCGATACTCAGGTACTTTGGGAGAAGAGCAGACACCGTTACATCGCTTGTTTGATGAAAGAAGAAGTCACGGAAGGATTTCCTAATAATTTGTCTCAACTGCTGTCGCAGATTCAAAAGACATACCGCACCGGTTTTATAATCAGCCGATTTTTATTGCGTGCCAAAGAAAATGGAAAGCTCTATGACTTTTACAAAACATTTGTTGAAATTGAGGAGGATTCTTATTTATGTTAACATCACTTGCATTTATTTTTCTCGTAGGTCTTGCTGCCGCAGCTATTTGTCAGCAATTAAAGCTACCCCGTATTATTGGAATGCTCATCACCGGAATCATTCTAGGTCCATATGTTCTTGACTTGCTTGATCCTTCTATTTTGTCCATTTCATCCGAGTTACGGCAAATGGCTCTGATCATCATTCTGTTAAAGGCCGGATTGTCATTAGATCTGTCTGACTTAAAAAAAGTCGGGCGTCCCGCTGTTTTGATGTCATTTGTACCTGCAAGTTTTGAAATACTCGCTTTTTTCCTTTTTGCCCCTCATATTTTGGGGATTAAACCGATTGAGGCAGCTGTCATGGGAGCCGTTCTCGCTGCAGTATCTCCTGCTATTGTCGTACCACGAATGGTCCGCCTGATGGTCCAGAATTACGGTACAGATAAAAGTATTCCGCAGCTTATCCTTGCCGGTGCCTCCTGCGATGATATTTTTGTCATCGTGCTGTTTTCCACATTTTCCAATATAACCCAAGGTGGAAATGCACATCTGATGGATTTTGTCAACATTCCGGTTTTCATCTTGTTCGGCATCGTACTCGGTGGCATTACTGGGTATCTGCTCAGTTTATTTTTCGAGACAGCACATGCACACAAGCATTGTGTCCGAAACAGTATGAAAGTGATTATTGTATTAGGAATTTCTTTTTTGTTAATGGCAATTGAAACGTGGATGAAAGACATTGTATCTATATCCGGTCTTTTAGCTGTTGTAAGCATGGCATGCCTGTTAAAAATTAAAAGCACCACTTTTGTTTCCAAAAGACTTTCTGATAAATTTGGGAAATTGTGGCTCGCCGCAGAAGTCATTCTGTTTGTTTTAGTCGGAGCTGCTGTAGATATCCGCTATACGCTGAACGCAGGAGGTGCTGCCATTCTCATGATACTGGTTGCACTTCTATTTCGTTCTGTCGGAGTTGCGATATGCCTTATCCGGACGAGGCTCACAAAAAAAGAACGGTTCTTCTGTATCCTTTCTTATCTTCCAAAGGCTACCGTTCAGGCTGCTATTGGCTCTGTTCCGCTTGCTATGGGACTCCCTTGCGGACAGATTGTCCTTTCCGTTGCAGTTTTAGGAATTTTAATCACTGCCCCGCTTGGTGCCATATTGATCGATGGCACTTACAAAAAACTACTTTGCCAATCAAAAAATAAGAAATAACGGAACGTTTTCATTGATTCTTCAAAAACTGTTCACATTTTTCTTACTTTTCTATCACACTTTTTACACAAAAAGCCAGTATACTAATAACCATAAAAGATATTAATCTTTTTATATCATTTTCTTTTTCATAATTGCCGGTCATAAGACCGGCTTTTCCTCTGTTTATCCCCTTTTTATATACAACATAAATCTTCTTAAGATTAACTTAATAAAATTTCCTTTTCTTTTAGAATCTAATCATATTTTGGACACATTTTTCTTTTATACTAAAGTCAGATAGTTGATAGAACAACTATCTCCCCCCTCATAAAGTAATTCATCTTCGGGGTAACTCGAAGATGTACACTTTACTCTCATTCCTTTAAATAACCAAAAAAGAAAGCTGTCACAGCTTTCTTTTTTTGTCTATCTTTTTCGTTTTTCCATCCAAGTCAGCAAATCGTCAAAAACCAGACTACGATCCACTTCATTTAAAATCTCATGGCGGTCATTTTCATATAACTTCATAGAAACATCTTCTATTCCACATGATTTGTAATTTTTATAAATGTTTTCCACACTCTTTCCAAAGTTACCAACAGGGTCGTCTTTTCCAGCAACCAAAAATATAGGAAGTGTCTTTGGTATCTTTCCATTTTTTTCCTGATGGTTTACTGCCAGTATTCCACAGAACATCTGATAATAAGCGTTTACGGTAAACACAAAGCTGCATAACGGATCTTTTGCATACTTTTGAGAATTAACGGGATTCCTTGACAGCCAGTCCGAACCATTTGTCTCTTGTGAGAACTTCTTATTGAAACCGCCAAACGCCATATTGTTCACCAATTTACTGCGGTATTCCCAGCCTTTTCCAAAAGCAATAATACGACATAGCACTTTGCCGGCTGTAAGAAGCAGATTGGACTTGCTTCCAGTTCCCATCACAATGGCTCCCGAAATGCCATCCCCATATAATCCAAGATACTGTCGAAGCAGAAAAGATCCCATACTATGTCCCAGCATAAAATATGGTACATCTTTATATTTTTTCTTCGTTATCTTTCTCAAATGGTGAATATCTCCTATCACGTAGGTATTTCCTTTGGATTCATGAAAAAATCCAAGCTTATCTTTTGACGTGACAGATTTGCCATGACCTAGATGGTCATGGCCCACAACATAATATCCTTTTTCTGCTAGAAATCGTGCAAATTCATCGTAACGGTCAATATGCTCCACCATGCCATGGCACATCTGCAATACCGCCGCCACTTTTCCATCCGGTATCCACTCAATTGCATGGATCTGCGTGGTGCCGTCTTTGGATGGATAATAAAATTCGTTTTTCACTACTCTTTTGTTCATTTACATCATCTGCTATCTATCATGAATTCTTATATAATCTCTGTGCGGACACAATGGCTTGTAAGCCGGACGGATGATCTTATCCACATTCTTCAGCTCTTCTAACCGATGTGCACTCCAACCTACGATACGTGCTGCCGCAAAAATCGGTGTATAAAGCGCTTTTGGAAGCCCAAGCATTCCATATACCAAACCACTGTAAAAATCGACATTTGCGTTAACACCTTTGTAAATTCTACGTTTTTCCCCAATCACTTCTGGCGCCATATGCTCTACCATCTCATACAAAGCATATTCTTTTTCGCAGCCTTTCTCCGTTGCAAGCTGCTTTACAAATTTTTTAAAGATATCTGCTCTTGGGTCAGAAACAGAATATACTGCATGTCCCATTCCATAGATCAGCCCTTTTTTATCAAATGCTTTTTTATCAAGCAGATCTTCCAAATATTTTCGGACTGCATCTTGGTCTTCCCAATCTGACACATGCTGTTTCATATCCTCAAACATCTGTGTCACCTTAATATTGGCGCCACCATGCTTTGGTCCTTTCAAAGATGCCATCGCTGCAGCCATTGTAGAATAGGTATCTGTTCCGGATGAAGTTACAACGTGTGTCGTAAAGGTCGAGTTATTTCCACCGCCGTGATCCATATGTAATACTAATGCCATATCCAGAATCTTTGCCTCTAATGGTGTATATTTCCGATCTTCACGAAGCATCATTAAAATATTTTCCGCCATAGACAGTTCTTTTAATGGTGCATAGATATATAAATCTTCACCTCTGCGATAATTGTAAGCATGATAGCCATATACCATTAACATCGGGAACTGGCTGATCAAATTCAGACACTGGCGCAGAACATTCGGAATCGATGTGTCATCCGCTTTTTCATCGTAAGAATACAGATTCAGTATAGAGCGTGACAAACTATTCATCATATCTCTGCTTGGTGCTTTCATAATAATATCACGCACAAAATTCGGTGGAAGTGTTCTTCTCTCTGACAATGCTTCTGTAAATCTCTTCAGCTGCCCTTCTGTCGGAAGTTCCCCGAACAACAGCAGATATGTCGTCTCTTCAAATCCGTAATGTCCCTCTGCCAAAAATCCATTCACCAGATCCTTGATATTGTAACCCCGGTAATACAAATTTCCCTCACACGGTACTTCCTCACCGTCTACAATCTGAGATGCACAGACATCAGAAATGTTAGTCAGCCCGGCGAGAACACCCTTTCCGTTGACATCACGCAGGCCTCTTTTTACCTGATATTCTGTATATAACTCTTTTTCAATTGCATTGCTTTCTTCACACAATTTTGCAAGCTGCAAAATCTCTGGTGTAATGTCAAACAATAACTCGTCTATTGAATTTGCCATAGCCATTCCCCTTTCCGTCTTTAAAGTATTGTAGTTTATTATACTAAATTGTAAATAAAAAAACAACAAATATATCATGAACGATTTCTTAAAAAAGAGACAAATTTTTGTAAAATTTGTCTCTTTTTTCAAAATATTCTAATTGCTCGTCGGAAAATATGGTCTCAATGCTCCCGCCACATTACTGATCGGCATCGTCTGAAGCCAAACGCGTCCAGGTCCCGTAATCACTGTATTAAACAGTCCCTCTCCTCCAAATACGACATTTTTTAATCCTCTGATTGTCTGAATGTCCATCTGGCAGCTTGGTGTCATCGCCGCAAGATGTCCTGAATCAATTACGATCTGCTGTCCCGGCTGCAGTTCATATTCCACTACATGACCATCAAACTCAGCAAAAACCGTTCCTATTCCAGACACCCTCTGCAAGATAAATCCTTCTCCACCGAACAATCCCGATGCCACTTTTTTGTGGAAATGAATCGACAGTTCCACACCTGCTTCTCCCGCAAGAAACGCACTTTTCTGGAAAATCATCTCATTTCCAGGTGATACCTGAAATGCCTTGATAGAACCCGGAAAGCTTGAAGCAAATGCGATCATTCCATTTCCGCCCTGTGCTGTGTAAGTATTTTGAAATAAAGCTTCTCCTGAAAATGCTCTTCCAAATACTTTTCCGATACCTCCGTTTGATGTCGTCTGCATCTCCATATTCGGTGACATCCACGACATTGATCCACGCTCTGTGATCATTTTTTCACCGGATTCCAAATAACAGATGACAACCGGTAATGTCTCCCCTTTGATTTCATAACGCATATGAATCCCTCCTTTGTGAAGTTTATAGCTGCTGATTAATTCTATCACTAAGCACTGCAAATTCCTGCAATGTCAAAGCTTCACCTCTCACACTCGGACCTTTTCCAAGACTTTCGATCGCAGTTGTGATCACTTCTTTCGGAAGATGAATCTCCGGCGAATTATTCAGTCCGTTGGCAAGTGTTTTTCTTCTCTGGTTAAAAGAAGCACGGATAATCTGGAACATTAATTTTTCATTTTCAACTTGTACCGGCGGTTCTTTATGACGTGTCAGACGAATGACTGCCGAACCAACCTTTGGTCTTGGCATAAAACAATTCGGCGGCACATTCGCAACAATATATGGTTCTGCGTAATACTGCACAGCGAGGGAAAGTGCCCCGTAATCTTTGGTCCCCGGTCCCACCTGCATCCGATCTGCCACCTCTTTTTGCACCATGACAGTAATACTTTCAATCGGTACATGGCTTTCAAACAAGCCCATAATAATCGGTGTCGTAATATAATACGGCAGATTTGCTACCACTTTGATCGGCTTGTTGTCATTATATTCCTTTGCAAGTTTTGGAATATCCACTTTCAGCACATCGTCATTGATCACAGTCACATTGTCGTATGCCTGCAACGTATCCTCCAAGATCGGAATCAATGCTTTGTCGATCTCCACCGCCACAACCTGTCTTGCAGCACATGCGAGATACTGTGTCATCGTCCCGATTCCCGGTCCGATCTCCAGCACAAAGTCATCCTTCGTAATCTCTGCTGAACTGATGATTTTATCCAACACATGTGTGTCGATCAAAAAATTCTGTCCAAACTTTTTCTGAAATGAAAAATCGTATTTTTGTAATATTTCAATTGTATTTTGCGGATTGCCTAATGTTGGCTTTGTCATATATTTACCTCAAATTCTAAATAAATCCCTTCCATTTTTCTCTGTGCGGCTAACAACTTCATCGTAGCTGATTCCTTTGAGCTGCGCGATCTCCTGAGCGATATAAGGAATATTCAGAGAAGAATTGCGTTTTCCTCGATTCGGAGCCGGTGCAAGATACGGCGAATCCGTCTCCAGCAGAATCTTTTCCATCGGTATATCTGCCACAACTTCTTTGAGTTTCTTGCTATTCTTAAATGTGACAACACCTCCGACACCGATGTGAAATCCCATCTTCACATATTCCTGCGCCATCTCTTTTGAATACGAAAAGCAATGAATTACACCGCGAAGTCCTTTTGCATGCTGCTGCATCATCTCAAGCGTGTCCGCCGCCGCATCTCTGCTGTGAACGATGACCGGAAGGTTGAATTCCCGCGCCAGTTCAAGCTGCCTTTGGAACCATTTTTTCTGTATCTCATGAGATTCGTTATCCCAATAATAGTCAAGTCCAATTTCTCCAACTGCCACAACCTTATCTCTCTTGCACTGTTCTCTCAAATATGCAAATTTTTCCTCATCCAGTATTCCTACTTCATCCGGATGCACACCTACTGCCGCATAGATAAATGGATACTCTTGTGCCAATTGTACCACTTCTGTGCAGGATTGAAAAGTGGCACCGACATTAATAATCGTGCCAATGCCATTTTCCTGCATAGAATTTAAAAGCTCTGTTCTGTCTTCCTCAAACTGCTCATCATCATAATGCGCATGGCTTTCAAATATCATTGCTTCCATCTTATAAAATCTCTTTTCTTAACTGTTCCGGAGTCTTCTGTGACAATAATGCCGGCGCAATATCAAATACTGTCTTCGCCCCACATTCACCATTTGCGGAAAGTCTGTATGCCGCTCTTGCATAAGCAACTAAAACACTTGAAGTAAACTCCGGATTTGAATCCAGTTTCAAAGAATACTCAATCACATGTTTATTTCCTTCTCTTCCTGTCTCTCCTGTGCGGATCACAAAACCACCGTGAGGCATTTTGCTGTGATTTTCCTTTAATTCTTCTTCTGTGATAAATGTCACTGTTGTGTCATAATCTGCAAAATAGTTTGGCATTTCCTTGATTGCTTTTTCAATCTGTGCCTTGTCCGCACCTTCTTCCGCTACAACATAGCATTCACGCAAATGCTTCTGTCTTGTCGTAAGCTCCGGCTCACTTCCACTTCTTACTTCTTCAACTGCCGCTTCAATCGGTACTGTATACTGGATTCCGTTTTTTACTCCTTCTACACGACGGATCGCATCAGAATGTCCCTGACTTACACCTTTTCCCCAGAATGTGTAAGTGCTTCCCTGTACTAAAATAGACTCTGCGTAAATACGGTTCAGCGAAAACATTCCCGGATCCCAGCCAACAGAGATAATCCCAATATGATTTCCCTCTTTTGCTGCTGCATCTACATTTGCAAAGTATTCCGGAATCTTTGCGTGTGTGTCAAAACTGTCAATAATATTAAAGTTCTTTGCAATCTGTGGACCCATAACCGGGAGATCTGTCGCAGAGCCCCCGCACAGAATCATCACATCCACTTCTCCTTTCAGAGAAAGTACATCATCTAAATGCACCTTTTTCACACCTTCCGTGAGAATGTTTACATCCTCCGGATTACGGCGTGTCACAACCGCCACAAGCTCCATATCATCGTTACGCTCAATTGCAAGCTCCACACCACGTCCTATATTTCCATAACCTACAATACCAATTCTGATTTTATTCATTTTTCTGTTCTCCTTTCAACTTTGGGGACGTAGTAAAATTCAATTTTACTACGTCCCCAATTGAATTTTGCCCTGTCCCTTTTTGACTTTTACGTGAACTAATTTTAACAAATTTCCGCGCCTGCCGGCATTGTTTTTTCCGGTGTCATCAGCGCAAGGTTACCTTCTGCATCTTCTGCACACAAAAGCATACCTTCTGACAGAACCCCTGCAAGTTTTGCAGGCTTCAAATTCACAAGTACCATAACTTTTTTTCCAACCATTTCTTCTGCTGTATAATGTCCTTTGATACCTGACACAATCTGTTTTACCTGACTTCCGATTTTCACCTGCGAGCAAAGTAATTTTTTCGATTTTTTTACTTCCTCACAAGCGATAATCTCTCCAACCTGGAACTGCATCTTCATGAAATCGTCAAATGTGATCTCTTCTTTTGCTTCGATATCAATTCCTTCCTCTTCTTTTTCTTCCTCTACCGGTGGATGAAGCTCTTCCACTTTTTTTATCACTTCTTCCAAATCAAGTCTCTGGAATAAGATCTCCGGCTTATCTGTTACATTTCCGCCGTTCAACTGAGCAAGAATCTTTTCAGCTGTCTCCGGCATAAAGGATGACAATAATTCTGCTCCCTTAGAAATGCTGTCAATCAAGTTATAAAGCACTGTCTCAAGACGATCTTTCTGCGCTTCATCTTTTGCAAGTACCCAAGGCATTGTCTCATCAATGTATTTGTTGCAACGTTTGAAGAGATTGAAAATCTCTGTGATCGCATCTGCCACACGAAGTTTGTCCATCTTCTCCTCGACAGCTGCCGGAGTGCCGTCTACAACCGCCTTCAAGTCTGCATCTACATCCCCTGCTACTCCCTTGTCAGTCACGCTTCCGCCAAAATATTTATTTGTCATGGAAACTGTTCTGTTCACAAGATTTCCAAGTGTATTTGCAAGATCAGAGTTCATACGCTCTACCATCAGCTCCCATGTGATTACACCATCATTTTCGAATGGCATCTCATGCAGCACAAAGTAACGGACAGCATCCACACCGAACATATTCACAAGCTCGTCTGCGTAGATTACATTTCCTTTCGATTTACTCATCTTTCCGTCACCCTGCAAAAGCCATGGATGTCCGAAAATCTGTTTCGGCAATGGCAAATCCAATGCCATCAAGAAAATCGGCCAGTAAATTGTATGGAAACGAATGATATCTTTTCCAATCAAATGCAAGTCAGCAGGCCAGTCTTTTTTGAACTGTTCTGTGCTCTCGCCGTCACAGTCATAACCAATACCAGTGATGTAGTTTGTCAGCGCATCAAGCCATACATATACAACATGTTTTGGGTCAAAGTCTACCGGAATTCCCCATTTAAATGAAGTTCTCGATACACAAAGATCCTGAAGCCCCGGCAATAAGAAATTGTTCATCATCTCATTTTTACGGGAAACCGGCTGAATAAATTCCGGATGCGTGTTAATGTGCTCAATCAGTCTGTCCGCATATTTGCTCATTTTGAAGAAATATGCTTCCTCCTGTGCTGGTTGCACCTCGCGTCCACAGTCCGGACATTTCCCGTCTACTAACTGAGATTCTGTGAAAAATGACTCACAAGGTGTACAGTACATTCCTTCGTAGTGTCCTTTGTAAATATCACCTTGTTCATATAATCTTTTGAAAATCTTCTGAACTTGTTTCTCATGGTAATCATCTGTTGTACGAATGAATTTGTCATAAGAAGTATTCATCATATCGGCAATCGCCTTTACTTCCCCGGCAACTTTATCCACAAATTCCTTTGGTGAAACGCCTGCTTCCTCCGCCTTCAACTCAATTTTCTGTCCGTGTTCGTCAGTTCCTGTCTGGAAAAATACATCATATCCCTGACTTCTCTTGTATCTTGCAATCGCATCTGCAAGTACAAATTCATATGTGTTTCCAATATGCGGCTTGCCCGATGTGTAGGCAATCGCTGTCGTCATATAAAATTTCTTCTTGTCCATGTTCCTACTCCTTTTTGTATAAAAAATGAAACCCATCTTCCCAACAAAAGTTAAGAAGACGGGTCTGATACCGTGTTACCACTTCTCTTCGCTTATACTTCACAGTATAAACCTTATCAAGTATGCTCATACACCATACTCTGTCGCTGTAAAGGGCGATCCCTTTGTGCTTCACTAAAATCTTTCAGCTTGGCACACCGCTCAGGAGCCATCTTCGATATCTCTTTCATCGTCTCTTCTCAGCTTCATGAGACTTCTCTGTAAATGTCTGAAATATCTACTCTTTCCATCATTGCGTTTCCTGTTTTTAATGTTATTTCACATGTGAAAATCGTATCACAGGATTTTCTCGGTGTCAAGATTCCCATTTTTCTTTTTTATTACAGTTCGCACATCAGTCAATAGTAAATGGCGTGGAGTGAACTGTAGTCACACATCACTCTACTTCCAATACTTATCCAAGTACTTTTCTATTTCTTCTTGTGACAATGAGAATTCTTCCATCAAATTCTTCCTTGCCTGGTCTTTAGAAATATTACATTTCATGCAAATACGAATTGTTGCTTTAATCCCTTCAGCCAATCCCTCATTTAGTAAGTCTTCCCTCAAGGCTTTTCGAAATTCTTCTTCGTCATATTCTGTCAAAATCATATCTACGACCTCCGCTCGATTTTTTTGAAGTACATCTGCAAGAATTCCATTTTTAATACAATTATCCACTGCAATCTCCACTGACTTTTCAAACTGCATCCCCTCTGCAAGATACTTGCGGATTATTGCGATAAACTCTGCATATTCTCTCAATTGCTTACACTTTTCCATCAATTCTCGATTCTTCCCCAAATTAATATTAAGCACAACTGCTGTACATTCCAGTGCTGGATTCATTTCCCCTTTGTCCTCAATAAACAAATCACTCAACTTCAACTCCTGACGTTCCGGCTCCTTTTTTGTTCCATTGTAAAATACAATATACTGTGGGAACGGAATATGTAGTGGCGATGTAGAATACAATCGATATTTCACCGGCTCAATGTACTCCCGATACAACGATGAAAAATAGAATAAGCCACGCAACGGTAAGTTGGGACTGAACGAGCTCTGATGTTCATAAAGATTCATCACATCACCAATGATAAAGGACAGATCATTTTTCATCCCCATATAGACCACGTCTTCAATCGTTGTGATAGTTAAATCATCGGGATTCGTATAATTGCTGTCATTGATCGCATTGTAAAGCTCCAGCAAATCCTTTTTCTCATGGAAAATAACTCGGAATACCCTGTCTTTATACTTCTTATTTATCTTATGTTCTACCAAATGTTTTCCTCCTTTACATTTTATCAAATACAAATCTATGAATCAATGAAAAGAGCATACTTTCATAGGCGCCACCTACCTTTTTAATACAGAATAAACTATAACTTTTTCATAAAATACAAATCGGATTTCTTGTGACGAACGCCACGGAATTTTAGAAAATATAGAATGTTTGATTTGTAGAATTAATCATAGCACGATAAGTCCCAGATTACAATATTTTTGACCAAAAGAGATGCACCGACACAATGCATCTCTTTTTCCAATCTGATTACAATTCTCCTCCGTTTGTTTTGATCACCTGCTGATACCAGTAAAATGATTTTTTCTTCAGGCGTGCAAAGTCTCCTGTTCCGTCATCATATCTTCTCACATAAATCATTCCGTAACGTTTTGCATATTCTCCGGTAGATGCAGATACAAGGTCAATGCAGCCCCACGGTGTGTATCCCATCAGATCCACTCCATCTTCCACCGCAAGCTTCATCTGTTCAATATGCTGTCTGAGATAATCGATGCGGTAGTCGTCATTTACTGTTTGGTCCTCCTCCAGTACGTCTTTTGCCCCCAATCCGTTTTCTACAACCATCAGTGGTAAATGATATCTGTCACTTAAGTCATTCAACGCATAACGCAGTCCTTCCGGATCAATTTGCCATCCCCAGTCTGAGGCTTTCAGATATGGATTTAAAACTCCTCCGAGGATATTTCCCTCCCCGCTCTTTTCTTTTGAGTCTGCCGTCTGGCAAGAAGACATATAATAAGAAAATGTGATAAAATCTACTGTTCCGTTCTTTAAGATTTCTTCATCTCCTGCTTCTTTCTCCAACACAACTCCCATCTCTTTCAGAAGAGAATCTGCATATGCCGGATATGCTCCGTATGCCTGCACATCTGCGCAGTAATAATTGTAAAGACGATTGTATTTCTGGCAGACAAGAACATCCTTTGGATTGTATGTCAGCGGATAACTCGCCGCGTAAATCATCATATTTCCAACTTTATATTCCGGATCAATCTCATGCGCCATTTTCACGGCAAGTGCAGATGCAACGAACATGTGATGAAGTCCCTGAAATCTCTGCTGCGGAATGTCCGGCTGTTCCATGAACACCGTAGGATTTTCCAAATCATTTAAGATTCCCTGATTCAAAAGCGCTCCCATCGGTGCCACAGAGCTGTTGATCTCATTAAATGTAAGCCAGTATTTTACCTTCCCTTTATAACGCTCGAAAATTGCGCGGCAATAATTGGGATAATAATCGATCATTTCTCTGCTCACCCATGCATTACATTTCTTCGTCAATCCAAATGGTACTTCATAATGCGAGATAGTAATGATCGGTTCAATTCCGTATTTCAGACATTCATCAATCACTTCCTCATAGTGTCTTAAACCTGCCTCGTTTGGCTCTTTCTCGTCGCCGTTTGGGAAAATTCTTGTCCATGCAATTGAAAAACGATAGCATTTGAATCCCATTTCCGCAAATAGTTCGATGTCCTCTCGGAACTTTTCATAGTGACGAATCCCCTCGTGACTCGGATAAAATGTCCCCTCCTCCAGCACCGGAGTAATTCGCTTGCTCTGTCCAAATTTTCCTCCTGTACAAATATCAGAAACTGACACACCTTTTCCATCTTCGTTCCATGCACCTTCACACTGATTGGCAGCTGTAGCGCCGCCCCACAAAAATTTTTCAGAAAATCCCATCTTCTTATCCTCCTATCACAAGTCTTTCATTTTCTACTGTTACTCCACCGAGCTCTTCCGCATTGGTGATGATCACCGGAGTCTGAATCTCGCATCCGGCTTTTTGAATAGCATCTATATCAAATTCCAACAGAAGCGCTCCCTTTTTAAAATGCTCCCCATTTCCGGTATGTGCCTTGAATGGCTCTCCTTTCAAAGCTACCGTTTCGAGTCCTACATGAATCAACATCTCGATTCCATTGTCGGATGTGATTCCGATTGCATGTAATGTATCAAACAGATTTTCACACACTCCATCAAAAGGTGCATATACTTTTCCTTTTACCGGCGCTTCGATTTCTACTTTTCCGGTAAGAACAGCTGCACTCTTCTGTAATTCTGTTTCTTCTGCAGCTTCCTCCTCTGCCTCACCCTTTGTGAGAATAAAGGAGAGGACAAAAGAAAGTACGAGCGTCACTGCAAAAATGATTACCGCATATAAAAAGTTTTTCCCTCCATCCGGAGAAATGAACTGTACCAAAGATGTCATGGACGGAGTCACAAATGCATAAGATTTTACCTGTAAAATTCCTACGATCAATCCACCGATTCCACCGGAAATACACGCTGCAACCATAGGCTTTTTCAACTTTAGAGTAACTCCATACATTGCCGGTTCTGTTACCCCTGCAAGCAGTGCAGATACAGCCGCCGGAAATGCCATCTTTTTCGTTTCTTTATCTTTTGTCTTAAATGCCGCTCCAAATGTAGCTCCCGCCTGAGCAGTGTTGCTGCACAACATTGCCGGAAGCAACATCAAATCATATCCCACACCGGAAATTCCAAGCATAGACGCCGGCACGAATGCCCAGTGCATTCCGGTCATTACGATAAACGGCATAAATCCGGCAAACAGCATCATCGCAAGCCATGGTGCAAATCCATAAATTCCGTTGATTACGGATTGCAGACCATTTCCTATGATTAATCCAAGCGGTGCGATTGCACAGAGGGTAATCGGAGTTACAATCATTACAATCAAAAGCGGTTTCAAAAAGCTTTTTGACCACTCCGGTGTGATTCGATCAACAAGTTTCTCCACATATTTTAAAAGCAGTGTTGATAACATTGCCGGAATAATCGAAGACGAATAACTTCCATGTACTACCGGTATCACACCAAACAAATATGTCGCACTATCACCGGCAAGCAATAAAACGGAGCGTCTCCAAGTGCATTCATCAAAATATAGGTGTCACTTGTCGTCTGCATCACATTCAAAAGTGTCGGACCGAAAATGACGAGCAGTACCTTCACAAGACCGCCTGCAATAATCGCTGTGAACAGCGGTGTCATACACCCTGCAATAAAGTCCAGCGCCGCAACAATCGGATTAACTTTTTCTATATGCTCTGCTGCATCGCCTCCGACCGCTGTATCAGAAATACCGGTTGCAGCTACTACTTCCTTGTAGACATTTCCAACGGAATTTCCGATAATCACCTGATACTGTCCCCCCGCAATATTGACTCCCATAACACCCGGAATCTTTTCTACCTCTTTTTTGTTTGGAATACTTTTGTCCTTCAGAACAAATCTTAATCTGGTCATGCAATGTGTCACCGACGTAATATTCGCAGTGCCACCAACTGCTTTTACGACTGCCTCTGCAATCTGTCTGTTTTTCTCTGCCATAATTTTTTCTCCTTATCGTTACTACGTTTTCTAAAATTATCTTCTCGATTCATGTGTACCTGCCCCGAGAAAACAAAAACCTCCCACAACAGAGCCGCTATACGCCATCTCTGCCATGGAAGGTAATGCCCAAATGGTTACAATCCTTCTCTCGTACATATCCTGTTAATATGCAGAATCAGATATAATTTTTCTTCTTTTGAAAGTATAATACCACATTTTCTTTTAAAATATCGTTCCAGCAGTTCGACACATACCGCAATCCCCGGAAACTCATCTTTCATGCTCTGATACATGATTCCATTGTCTGAATAAAGCATCTTGTTTCCTGCAATCCGGTCTAGCAGATACATCAGATGCGAGGAATAACGCGCAAAATTAAATGAATCTCTGTCAATCACAATTCCTATCTCATCTTCCACGATACTGATCGTGTCTTCCAGAATCTCCTGATATTGCTTCTTCAACTGATCAGCCACATCCGTCTTAAGCCTTGTATCATATCGGGCATTTACAAAATTCATTGCAATTCCCGAAGCTTCATTCGGATCTAACCGAACATTGAATCTGCGTTCTATCTGCTTCACTGCATATTTTCCAATGCGTGCCTCCGCCGGAAATGTCTGCTCCACTTCATAAATCAATGGCATCTGTACATCGATATTTTTCTGTGCCCTCTGAATACTAAAGTGAATGTGATCGGACATCGTCACGACCAAATTCGGGTTCATCTCATACCCCAGCTCATTTTTTGCAATCTCCACAAGTTTCGCTGTAAAATGAACCACTTTTTCCGGAATATCCTTGAAAAGTTCAATATACTTTGGGTCAATATCGTAAAATGTCCGTGTGATCAAGTTCAGGTCTTCAACCTCATATGGAGTTTTGGGAAATCCAATACCTTTACCGACAGCAATCAGTTCTTTCCCCTCACCATCGATACAAATGGCAAAATTATTGTTTAATTTGTTAATTACTTGCATCTCTCTCCAATAAAAAAACTCCTCAAGACACTAAACACCTCATTTTCACTAAACAGGTACTATTAGTAATGCCTCAAAGAGTAACAATCTAATTTACATATATATATTAGCAAAATACATTAATTTTGTCCAGCGGCACATTACACAAATATTTCTTGCGATTTTTAGTGGTTTTCAAAATAATATTTTTCTTTTTAAATAATTCCATTATTTATTTTACATCTCTTCACTTTCCCCGAATATCGCTTTCAGCACCGTTGAGAATACTGCTGCGACAGGCCATATGATCCAACTTCTTCCCCAGTCAAATGTATACAAACTATATCCAAGATACACTGCCGTCACCAGTGGCCAATAGATGGCAGCCCATTTTTCTGTTTTCCTGTCTATCTTTTTGGCTTTCGCCGTATATTCTCCTTCCTGCAGCAATCTGTCGTATGTCTCTCTGACCATGCACACCTGAATCAAAAGATAGACCGCAACAGCAACAATCATAAATAAAAAAACAATTCCTGTCACTAACAGGTGATCCGGAAGTCCAAACGCCCCCATCACAATAAATGGAAGAATTGATATGATGCATAGACTGACACCAATTACAATTCCCATTGTATAACGTTCCGAATACCCTTGTTTTTTCTCTTTGATAATTCCGGTAACGCCGTATTCCAACTCAATGATTTCTGTATCAATATACTGGTATTTTTCCATTTTCATTCCGGTTGTGATAAAAAGAGCGACTGCCGGAATCACCAACAAAATTAATGCAGCAATTCCTATGCCTCCTGCCACATCTTCACTGATTCCGATCTTTCCGTATTCCGCCATACTTGCCAAATAAATTAATATCACCGGACTCAAAATACACAAAACAACCCCCACTCCGATTCTCTTTGCCGCACACCGTCTATCCTTTATATATTCCTTCGACTCTTCCAGAGAAATTTTATAAATGGTTTCACCGCCTGCCGCTTTCTCCACCGTCTCCTCTACAAAAATTTCTGCCTTTTGTGTTTCTTCTATATCGTCTCTCAACAGATAATCCGTACTCACGCCAAACACTTGACTCAGCAGCAGAATTTTACTCAGGTCCGGAATAGAAGCGCTGCTCTCCCACTTCGACACAGACTGCCTCGACACGTGAATCTTCTCAGCAAGTTCCTCCTGAGACCAACCATTTTTCTTTCTCAGCTCCATAATCTTTTCCGCTAAAATCATATTATCTCTCCTCCTGTATTGAATTTATACCACAACTCTAATCCATTTTCCAGTTGCAATCTACCAACTCCCCTTGAAAATGTGTCAACCGGCAGTTGCAAATGCCGAAAACACGCCACTTCCTGCTGTCATACATTCCCCGCATCCCACATAAGATACTAAAAACGCTCTGGAGTCTTTTATGAAACAGAAAAAATATTACGTATCTCTTATTTCATTTTTTCTCGCTATCACCATCCTTCTCACCAGTTGTTCTTCTCCCTCCATTCCGACAAATGCGAATACTGCATTTCAAAATTTTACCCGAAATCTGTTTGAGCAAGATGTCGTTTCCACAACAATCGGTCTGCACTATACCTTGCAAAATCCAGAATCCTACGGTATCAAAGAAATTCCGATTACATATGGTTCCTTCGATATAGATGAAACCGCTTCCTACGCAGCTCTTGAAAACTGTAGTGCAGTACTCGATAAATTTTCCTATGATACTCTGTCGAAAGAAAATCAAATCACATACGATGTCCTTTCTTCTTATCTGGATACTGCAAAAAAAGGGATTCCGTACAGTCTCTACGAAGAACCACTCAGTCCGGTCACCGGCATTCAGGCACAACTTCCAGTTCTGCTCGCTGAGTATCAATTTTTTTCTGCAAAAGATATCGAAACCTATTTAGCCCTCCTTAAGACGACACCGCAATACTTTGATTCCCTGATTCAGTTTGAACAGAAAAAATCGGATACCGGATTGTTCATGGCAGATTACACCGTCGACTCCATTTTGGAACAATGCAACGCATTTCTTGCTATGGGCGATTCTAACTATCTACTATCCACGTTTGAAGAACGGCTCTCTGCACTGGAAAATGTGACAGCGGAACAAAAACAAAGTTATATCAGCCAAAATCATGAACTTCTCTCTTCTTCGATTTTGCCCGCCTACGAGCACCTTGTGTCTGCACTCACTAAGCTCAAAGGCTCTGGTAAAAATACGAAAGGTCTCTGCAATTTGCCAAATGGAAAAGATTACTATGCTTATCTTGTTTCCCGTGACACAGGTTCTCCGCATACGGTAGAAGAAATTCAAAAACGAATCTATGCTCAGATTAGCTCCGACCTCATTGATATGCAGACAGTTGCCGCCAAAAATCCAACTCTCTCTCGGGAAACTTCCGTCACTTACGACGTTCCGCCGTCTGCTATCATACAGGATTTGGAGCAAAATATTACTGATGCATTTCCAAAACCTGCAAATGTCACCACGCGGATTAAATATGTCCCAGACGCATTGGAACCATACTTAAGTCCGGCATTTTACATGATACCTTCCATCGACAATACTTCCGAAAATATCATCTATATCAATCAGGCTCATACTATGGAAGATATTCGCCTGTTTACGACACTGGCACACGAAGGCTATCCGGGACATCTCTATCAGACTACCTACTATGCCAATACCAATCCGGACCCACTCCGAAATCTTTTAAATTTCAGCGGTTACGTGGAAGGCTGGGCGACCTACGCTGAAATGTGCTCCTATTATCTGAGTTCTTTGGAAAAACCGTACGCCACGCTGCTGCAAAAAAACAGCTCTGTCCTCCTCGGGCTTTATGCGGCTGCCGACATCGGTATTCACTACGACAATTGGAGTCTTGCGCAGACCACTCAGTTTTTTACTTCTTACGGAATCAAAGATGAGAAGCCAATTCGAGAAATTTATGAGTTGATTATCTCTGATCCTGCCAATTATTTAAAATATTATGTAGGATATGTAGAAATTTTAGATTTGAAAAAAGCGTCACTCAAAAAGAAGAAAGAAAAGTTCTCACAAAAAAAATTCCATAAATCGATATTGGATATTGGTCCCGCTCCGTTTGATGTAGTGGAAAAATGGTTGTGATCTGCATACAATATAGCAATACCATTATGAAAGAAAGGGAATTTATGTATATCCTTTTTAGTATTTTCATCATCATATTACTGTTTTTCTTTGTAATCAATCACTCTCGAAAAAAATGTATTATACGTAAAATCTGCTGTATGACACTGGAAGAAAAATGTAATTTGCTAAATGCTATCATTGAACCGATGGGATTTTCCTATCTGGCTGATCAGGACATTTTTACTTCCACGCGTGATGCCTGGCAGCGCAAAATGGGATATCAGTCACTTTATAACCGAGGTGCTGTGCATTTTAATATGGTGTTCGACTATCTTCCGGTCTACTTTGACTACAACGATAAAACCTGGATGATTCAGCTCTGGAAAGGACAATACGGAGTCAACACCGGAGGGGAAATCGGCGTATACTATGCAGACCACATTGTCTCACAGGAACAGCTTGACACCACATTATTCCAGGCAGTCGACGATTCGGATATATTAAAAATGTCAATGTATCTGATACGAGATGGGAAATGTGTTTTTCGGCTGACCTGCGTTCATTGGTGGCTCACCGGATTTTCTATGGGGTTATTTTCATGGCCAAAACAGCTCTCCCTGAATGCCTCCATCACCTTTCCAGACTGTGCAATGATGAATGCATTTATCGAAGGGCTCCTAAAACAGTCTTACTGTCGATGTGACCTCACCATCTGCGGACTGACATTGACTTTTGACATGAAACCTCTTTGCCGCCATAAAAATTGTCTGCAAAAATTAGCTGCCTGGTTCTCTCAATGGAAAAACCGCATGTTTTGTTGGCTCTTTTTATTTGCTACTCGACCATTTTGTCTTTCTTTAGATCGGCTTCTCTATCTTTACTATTTTCTTCCGTTTGCATTTCGAAAGACAATGTATGTTCGTGGCTACAAACGAAAATATATTCGCCGTTGTGGCTGTAGGAGGCAATAATTATGGGATATGAAACAAGAATTTCAAAAGCATTTGAGGGGGCATTAAAGCTCCCTCTCAGTGACAATTCTAAGTATGTTCTGTTCAGTGACTGCCATCGGGGAGTTGGCACTTCCAATGATAATTTTCTAAAAAACCAGCATTTATATTTTGCAGCCTTACAACACTATTACCAAAATAATTTTACCTATATTGAATTGGGCGATGGGGATGAACTTTGGGAAAACCGATCCTTTAACCGGATCCTTGAAATACACAGCAATGTTTTTTGGCTTCTGTCCCAGTTCTACTATCAAAAACGGCTGTATTTGATCTACGGCAACCACGATATTGTAAAACAGAATTCCTCTTTTGCCACCTTGAAATGTAAGATTTATTATTGCGATGCAACCCAATGTTACCTTCCGTTATTTCCAGGTATTACGTTTCAATCTGGGATTATTCTCTGGGATAAAAATCATAAAAAAGACATTTATCTCACTCACGGACACCAAGCTGATTTTTTTAACAGCACCCTTTGGAAAACAGCTCGTTTTCTTGTACGTTATGTCTGGGGTCCACTGGAACAAATCGGTTTTTCCAATCCAACCAGTGCCGCACGCAATCACACAAGAAAGCAGAAAATCGAAGAACGACTTACCCGATGGGCAAAAAACGAAAATCGTATCCTCATTACAGGACATACCCACCGCCCGATGCTCGGCACAAAAGATTCCCCTTATTTTAATACCGGAAGCTGCGTGCACCCACGGTGTATCACCTGTATCGAAATCGAACACCGATGTCTGACGCTCGTGAAATGGTGCCTGGATATCCACGAAGATATGAGTCTGTATGTCTCACGAGAAGAATTAGCCGGACCAATTTGCGTGGATGAATATTAATTGGGGACGTAGTAAAGCTCAAAAAGGGACAGGGCAAAGTGCAAAAAAGGGACGTAGTAAAATTCAATTTTACTACGTCCCCAATTGTTATAAATTTATATTCCCGCTCTTACCGGATGCGCTCAATCTTGACATTGCACGTGCCAAGGATGCAGAAGAAATATGGTATTCCTGTATGCTTTGTTTCTGTCTGAGTTGTTCTTCTGCACGCTCTTTTGCTTCCTGTGCTCTTTTTACGTCAATCTCTTCCGGACGTTCTGCTGTATCTACAAGCACATAAACTCGTCCGTGAGATACTCGTGCGAACCCGCTTCCGACAATCGCAATCTGCCATGTCCCATCTGGCATCTTAATCTTCAATTCTCCGCAATCAATTGCCATGATCACACTCTCATGATGTGCCAGCACTTCCCGCTGTCCATCCAGTGCCGGAATAATCACTCCGGTACACGGACCATCATAAAAGAGATGGTCACTGGCAATTAATCTGATACTAAATGTAGTTTTCATAACACTCAGCTCCTTTTAATGTTCCATTGACTTTGCTTTTTCAATCACATCATCAATTGTACCGACATTAAAAAATGCAGCTTCCGGATACTGATCCATCTCACCATCAATGATTGCTTTAAATCCGCGGATTGTCTCTTTTAATGGAACATATCTTCCCGGAATTCCTGTAAAGTTTTCCGCTACAAAGAATGGCTGAGATAAAAATCTCTGTACCTTTCTTGCCCGGTAAACAGTTGTCTTATCTTCTTCTGATAACTCTTCCATACCTAAGATGGAAATGATATCCTGAAGTTCTTTATATTTCTGCAAGATAGCCTGTACATTTCTTGCTACTTCATAGTGTTCTTCTCCCACAACATCTGCTTCCAGAATACGAGAGTTTGATTCGAGCGGATCTACCGCCGGGTAAATTCCCTGTTCTACAATCTTTCTTGACAATACAGTTGTCGCATCCAAGTGGGCAAATGTTGTCGCCGGAGCCGGGTCAGTCAAGTCATCAGCCGGCACATAAACAGCCTGTACAGATGTTACAGAACCATTTTTTGTAGACGCGATTCTCTCCTGCAGTTCACCGACTTCATTTGCAAGAGTTGGCTGATATCCTACTGCTGAAGGCATACGTCCAAGAAGCGCGGAAACTTCTGAACCAGCTTGTACGAAACGGAAAATATTATCAATAAACAACAATACATTCTGATGTTGTTCATCACGGAAATATTCTGCCATGGTAAGCCCTGTCTCAGCCACACGCATACGCGATCCAGGCGGCTCGTTCATCTGACCGAACACCAAAGCAGTCTTGTCAAGAACCCCTGACTCTTTCATCTCCGACCACAAGTCATTTCCTTCTCTGGAACGTTCTCCTACTCCGGTAAAGATAGAATATCCTCCATGCTCTGTTGCGATATTACGAATCAATTCCTGAATCAACACGGTCTTACCTACACCGGCACCACCGAACAGACCAATCTTACCACCTTTTGCATATGGAGCCAAAAGATCGATAACTTTGATACCTGTCTCCAAAATTTCTACTACAGGACTTTGTTCTTCAAATGTAGGAGCATCTCTGTGAATTACCCAATGCTCTTCATTCTCCAAAGACTCACCGCCATCAATTGTATCTCCAAGAACGTTAAATAAACGCCCCAATGTCTTATCTCCTACAGGTACTTTAATCCCTGATCCGGTTGCAGTTACTTCCATATCTCTGCTCAATCCTTCACTGGCATTCAGCATGATACAACGTACTGTATTATTTCCAATGTGCTGTGCAACTTCCATCACGCAGCGTTTCCCATTGTTATCTACTTCCAACGCATCTTTGATATATGGAATATCATTATTTTCAAATTCCACGTCAACGACAGGTCCCATAACCTGTACGATTTTCCCTTTATTCATGCGTTTGCAACCTCCCTTCTGTTATTTTGCTTTCTTCTTTTTCTGTGCTTTTGCACCACTGATTACCTCTGTGATCTCCTGCGTAATGGCAGCCTGTCTCACTCGGTTAAATTCGATATTCAGATTACGCAAAATTTCTTTTGCACTCTTTGTGGCACCATCCATTGCCATCATTCTTGAATTCTGTTCACTACAGAACGACTCAACAAGTGATCCGTAAATAAATCCAGTCACATAATTCGGAATGATACAATCCAATACATCCTTTGGTGTCGGAAGCATCGGAATCTCATCCAGCTGAATTCCCGCCGGGACCTCACAAAATGCTCCTGACTGAAGTGGAAGCAGCTGCTTTGTCTCAGCCACCATCTCCACCGCATTCTCCATTCTTGTATAAATAATATGCACCTCATCCAATTCTTTTCGATTGAATAAATCTAACATCTTCTCAGCAATCACTCTTGCGCGGTGCATCGTTGGCTTTTGCACTGTGTATTTAAAAGAAGTATCTACATCCACATTTTTCTTTTGAAAATAACTTCTTCCAAGCTGTCCCAGCACAAACAACTCATTATGTCCCGGCTTATCCAAAAACTCCTGAGCCAGTTTGATAACATTATGGTTATATCCTCCTGCAAGACCTTTATCTGCCGTTACCACAATATAGCCTTTCTTTCTGTCAGCTTCTTTTATCTCCGGGCGCTCATCAAAATACTGATGTTCGATCCCACCCTGCATATGTCCAAGAATACCGGCAATCATGATTTGCAATGTATAAAAATACGGCTCTGTCTCTTCCAAATTCTTTTTCGCTTTCTGTAAATTAGAAGAGGCAATCATATGCATAGCACTTGTGATCTTCATCGTATCTTTTATACTTTTCATTCTGCTTTGCAGCTCTCTTGTATTTGCCATACTAACACCTGCTCTTGAATTCTTTTGCTAACTCTACAATTTTATCAATTAATTCGTCGGACAATACTTTCTTTTCTTCAATTTCATTTACAATCTCTGCATGTTCTATTTCAAAGAAATTCAGCATATCCTTCTGGAAATCTTTGATTTTTGAAATCTCTACATCAACCAATACTTTATGTGTTGCCACGCACAACGTGATAACCTGTTCATGTAAACTCATTGGATGGCACAGTGGCTGTTTTAACAGTTCCATCAAACCTTTACCATATTGCAACTGCTCTTTTGTCGCTGCATCCAAATCCGAACTAAACTGTGTAAATACTTCCATCTCACGGAACTGTGCAAGGTCGATACGGATACTTCCGGCAACTTTTTTCATTGCCTTTGTCTGTGCTGCACCACCTACACGGGATACAGAAAGACCTACATTGACCGCCGGTCTCATACCTGCAAAAAACAGATCACTCTCAAGGAAAATCTGTCCGTCTGTAATAGAAATTACGTTAGTAGGAATATACGCAGAAACATCTCCTGCCTGTGTCTCAATAATCGGAAGTGCGGTAATCGAACCACCACCAAGCTCATCACTCAATCTGCTGGAACGTTCCAACAATCTTGAATGCAAGTAAAATACATCTCCAGGATATGCCTCACGTCCAGGAGAACGTTCCAATAACAACGATAATGCACGATATGCAACTGCATGTTTTGATAAATCATCGTACACAATCAGCACATCTTTCCCTTTGTGCATAAAATACTCTGCAAGCGCTGTTCCTGAGTACGGTGCAATATATTGTAACGGTGCAGAATCACTCGCTGTCGCAGATACAACAATCGAATAATCCATGGCATCATTTTTTGTAAGAGTTGATACAATTTTTGCAATTGTAGATGCTTTCTGTCCGATTGCAACATAAATACAGATAACATCTTTTCCTTTTTGGTTGATGATCGTATCTGTTGCAATAGATGTCTTACCTGTCTGTCTGTCACCGATAATCAACTCTCTCTGTCCGCGTCCAATCGGGAACATAGAGTCAATTGCCAGGATTCCTGTCTCAAGCGGAACACTGACTGATTTACGATCAATAATTCCAGGTGCCTCTTGTTCAATCGGACGGTATCCGTCAGAAGGAATATCTCCTTTTCCATCAATTGGTGCTCCCAGAGCATCCACAACTCTTCCTAAGTATGCATCTCCAACCGGAATTCCGGCTTTCTTTCCTGTTCTTGTTACCTTTGTACCTTCTTTGATTCCTGTGTCTTTTCCAAGTAAAATGACACCGATCTCATTTCTTCTGATATCCTGAACCATACCTTTTACGCCTGTTTCAAAGATAACAATCTCTCCATACATTGCATGGTCAATTCCGTAAACAGTTGTAATTCCGTCACTGATCCAGATAACAGTTCCGACCTCCTGGTCTTTTGTTTCTAACTCATAATTTTCTATCTCGCTTTTCAAAATAGAAATAATTTCTTCTGAACTAATTGAGCTCACACTTTCACCTCCAGATCAATCTTAACTGGTTCATACGGCCACGCAGACTCCAGTCATATTCATAGTCTTTCACATGCAAAATAAATCCTCCGAGCAGCTTATCATCCTGTTCAAGCTGCCACTCTACTTCTTTTACATGATACTTTTTACATAAAAATGTTTTCATTTGCTCTAACTGCTGTTCACTAGGGCAATCCACATACGTAAGAACTGCCGGTAAAATTCCGTTCTGTTCGTTATAGTACTCTTTGTATGCGGAAAATATATCTTCAATTACTTCTACGCTATGGTAGTCGCATAAAATTTTCAGGAAATTTTTGATTTCCTTTTGAAATACTTTTTCTATAATGCTGTGTTTTACCTGAATTGGAATAATCGGACTCATCAGGGAGGTTCTAAGCTTTGGCACTTTCTTGAAAGCTTCTTCTGTCTCTTCTATGATCGTTTTGTCAATTCCTAACTCATAAAGAACTTTCGCATAATTAATTGCCGTTTGCGTCATTTTGCTCACCTACCTGGGATAAAAATTGTCCGTATAGTGCCTGATTTGCCGCCGCATTTTTCTGCTCTCCAAGCATTTTTGAAACTGCCACAAGTGCAAGATTGGCAACTTCTTTTTCCATGCCGCGCACTGCTTTTTCTCTGTCTAATTCCACAGTCTTTCTCGCATTGTCAATGATTTTTCCAGCCTGCTCATCTGCCTCTTTGACAATTCTTGAATATTCTTCCTGTGCTCTTGCCTTTGAATTTTCCACAATTCTCAAAGATTCGTCATGTGCATCATTCAACGAATTCTCATACTGAGCTTTCAACTGCATAGCATCCTGTTCCGTCTTTTTTGCAGTTTCAAGCTGAGTTTTGATCATTTCATCTCTTTTCTCAATGATTCCCATAACCGGCTTGTACAAAAACTTTCTCAGCAGCAAATACAGTACCAATATGTTAATAATGGTGATAACAAGGTTTGAAACACTTAAACTAAGCATCCTGATAACCTGCCTTCCTGTATATTATTTGTTAATATTCACACCGTTGTCTGATACGTGAACTATAAAAATTATTTTAAGAATAAGATGATTAATAATGCGATAACGAAACCGTAAATAGCTGTTGCTTCGGCTAAGGCACATCCAAGTAAGAGTGATTTACTGATCTTGCTCTCTGCTTCCGGCTGTCTTGCGATTGCATCCACTGCTTTTGATGTTGCGATACCAATACCGATACCTGCTCCAATACCTGTTAAAACTGCAATACCTGCTCCAATTGCGATTAATGTTGTTGACATAATAATTTCTCCTTTTCTTCTCTTTTTGTAATTATTCTAGTGCTTCTTTTATAAATAGTGATGTTAAAAATACAAACACATACGCCTGAATCAATCCATCGAAAATGTCGAAGTAAAAACTGAATGGAATCGGCAGTAAAGCCGGCATGATAATCTTGATCAATTCCATTACTACAAATGCTCCCAAAACATTTCCGAAAAGACGCATGCACAATGACAATGGCTTGATAAATATCTCAAGGACATTGATTGGTGCGATAATAGGCATCGGCTCCGCAAAGCTCTTTACCCATTTCTTTAACCCTTTCTGATGAAACCCTGCGTACTCAATTAAAATAATACTCATAATTGCAAGCGCTGCAGTCACATTCATATCCTTTGTCGGCGGCTTAAATCCTAGAAGCCCTATCAAGTTAGCAATTCCAATATAAATGCCAACTGACATCAAATACGGAATGTATCTCTTTCCCTCTTTTCCAATAATCTCTTCAAAAAAGTGGTTCATTCCGCCAACTGCCGTCTCTAAAATAAGCTGTTTTTTACTTACACGTTCGACCGACAGATTCCTAACGAGGCAGATACATAGCAACGTGACGACTGCCATAATAATCCAGGTAACTACAACCGATTCTGAAATAGGAATACCTCCGAAAATCGGAATAGTAAATGCTGTCTCGCAGTTTAATTCTTCTAATAATTGCGTTCCTAAATTTTCCGTATCTATTCACTCCCTTTCCTCATTTTTCGTTCGACTTATTATACAACTTTGATTTTGAGATACAATCCGCAATCCGCGAATAATTTGACGAATATCATTTGTTTTTTTCAGCAGTTTGTACATTGTATTTTTAGAAATGCGTGTATGGCTCATATTTTAATAACGATTCATCCCCCTACAATTGTTCCGCCGTCTCATCTTCCGATAAAAAACGTTCCAAAGACTGGGCCATTGCAATTGCTCGAATTACAGCACTTTTCGCCATGTCCATGTGAATACTTTCAAGTCCATTTAATCCCACAAGGGCGTATTGTTGCGCTAACGTATAATCTCTCATATTGAACCTCCTGCATCTTTGTTATTTTCATCCAAATTTTACATAGTTGCATTATAACATATAACAAAGAAAAAAATGGAGGAGTTAATGATTTCTGTAAACCATTAACTCCTCCATATCCTCAATTAGTTGCCAGCCATACACTTGCCATAATCCCAGCCAGCGTTGCAGCAAGTGCCCCGGCAAGTGTATATCTGGTCTTTCGCACTTTCGCCGCCATAAAATATACGCTCATCGTGTAAAATATTGTCTCTGTACAGCTCATCATAATCGAAGCAATCAAACCAATTCTGGAATCCGTGCCATATTCTTTAAATATATCTAGTACCAATCCCGTTGCCGCCGAGGAAGAAAACATTCTCACAATCGCAAGCGGAACCAACTGTGATGGAAATCCAACATATGCCGTCATTTTCCCGATTATTTCTGACAAAAAATCCAAGAAGCCGGAAGCTCTCAATATTCCGACTGCCACCATAAGTCCGATTAACGTCGGCATAATTTTAATCACTGTAAAAAATCCGCTTTTTGCTCCCTTGATAAAGTCATCATATACATTCACTTTATTAAATACACCATAAGCAACAATTCCTAAAATAGTAACCGGAACAATAAAATCTGATAAATATAAAAGAAGCTTCATAAATTACTCCTGTTTTCGTAATCTATAAAATATATGTACTTCATTAGCTAAACATACTAAATCAATCACCTTCTCTGAGAAAATCCCTCAAATTATCAATAAATAATACAACTTCCGTTCCCGCTTTTCTTCTTATAGTTTCTTCTTTATTATGTAAAAATACATCGCAATCAGCAATAACGATGCCAAAATCCAAGCTATGGGACTCGCCATACAGATTCCAAAATAGCTTTTATATCGTGAAGCAACAATTGCTGTCACACCTCTTCCCACAAGCTCCGCAATTCCCGCCATCATCGGAAGTAAACCAAATCCCATACCCTGAATTCCGTTTCGATATAAATTGACCACTGCCAAAGGGATAAAGAATACACCTGCACATTTTAGATAAACGTCTACGGAACCAAGGATATTTGTCAAATCTCCGGACAAAAACAATACCGTCAGGTATTTCCCAACCGTAGCAATCAAAACTCCTGTCATGATTGCATATGCAAATGAAATCAATGTTGCTGACTTAAATCCATCTCGAATACGTTTGATTTTTCCTGCTCCCACATTTTGTGCGGAATAGGTGGCAAGCGTCGTCCCCATAGCAACGAATGCCTGTGACACCAACTGCTCAATCTTACTTGCTGCTGTAAATGCAGCTACCATTGTAGAGCCGAGCACGTTCAACGCAGACTGTACCATCATTGTTCCAATCGCCGTGATTGAATACTGAAATGCCATAGGAAGTCCTATACTCAACTGAATTCTTGCCATTTTCCAATCCATTGTCCAGTCCTCACGATGCATCTTAAGCACCGGAACTGCCTTTATAATATACACAAGGCAAAGAATTCCGGATACTCCTTGTGAAATAACAGTCGCATACGCAGCTCCCGCAGCTCCCATATGAAACACGATAATAAATACCAAATCCAAGACAATATTAAGCAGTGCTGCCAAAATCAGAAAATACAACGGCACCTTACTGTTTCCAAGTGCCCGCAAAATACTTGACAGCAGATTATAAAGCACCTGTGCCACAATCCCGGCACAGATAATCATAATGTATTCATAGGCATCTGCAAAAATATCAGACGGTGTATTCATGAATGCCAAAAGCTTATGCATTCCCAGCATACTTATAATCGTAATCACAACCGAAATCACCGCCGACAGCACTGCTGCCATCGCAACCGTCTTTCGCATCCCTTTCATATCTCCCGCACCAAATCTTTGCGCAGTCATCACCGTAAAACCGGCAGTCAGTCCAATCAGACTTGTAATGATCAGAAACATAATCGTTCCCGTCGATCCGACTGCCGCCAATGCTTTTGTTCCAACAAACTTTCCAACTATGATCGTATCCGCCATACTGTAAAACTGCTGAAATACATTCCCTAAAAAGATTGGAACTGTAAAATTAAAAATCACTTTTGCAGGATTTCCTACTGTCATATCCCTTTCCATCAATAATTCCCCCCCTCGTTAGTTCTTCTCTGCACAAATTGAGCGCAGCTTCAATCACCTTATCCATATCATAATATTTGTAGCTTCCCAAACGCCCTCCAAATATCACATTCCTCTCCTTCTTTGCAAGCTCCTGATACTGCTCAAACAGCCGATTGTTCTGCTCATCATTTACCGGATAATACGGTTCCATTCCCACTTTCCATTCCAGCGAATACTCTCTTGAAATAACCGTTTTTTCCTGCATTCCAAATTCAAAATGCTTGTGCTCGATAATACGCGTATACGGAACCTCTCTTTCCGTATAATTCACAACTGCATTTCCCTGATAGTTGTCCGTATTCAATACTTCTGTCTCAAATCTTACCGAACGATACTGAAGCGCCCCCAACTGATAGGAAAAATACTCATCAATCATGCCTGTGAACACAGTCTTTTCTGCAATGTCCGGATTTTCCTTGATAAAGGAAAAATAGTCCGTATCGGTCTTCACCGGGATCCCATCCAGCATCTTTTCCACGATTCTTGTGTATCCGCCAATGGGAATTCCCTGAAAACGGTCATTAAAATAATTGTTGTCATAGGTAAAACGCACCGGCAAACGGCGAATAATAAATGCCGGAAGTTCCTTACACTCTCTTCCCCACTGTTTTTCGGTGTACCCCTTTACCAGTTTTTCAAACACATCTTTTCCGACAAGAGACAGTCCCTGCTCTTCTAGATTCTTTGGCTCTGTAATTCCCGTCTCAGCCACCTGCTGCGCAATCTTTTCTTTCGCCTCCTGTGGCGTTTTGATCCCCCACATTTTGCTGAATGTATTCATATTAAACGGCAAATTATAAAGTTCATCTTTGTAAACAGCAATCGGCGAATTGATATAATGATTAAATTCTGCAAACTGATTGATATAATCCCACACCTCTTTATTGGACGTGTGGAAAATATGTGCTCCATACTTGTGCACCTGAATTCCTTCTATTTCTTCACAATAAATATTTCCGGCAATGTGATTTCGTTTTTCAATCACAAGGCATTTTTTTCCACTTTTCTTTGCTTCATGTGCGAAAACTGCACCAAAAAGTCCTGCTCCCACAATCAAATAATCGTATTTCATATTTTTTCTCCATTATTTTGTCTTATCTCTCCCCATTTTAGACAATTCAGCTTAGAATCGCAATATTTTTCTCCATTGATTTTCCCTTTTTATTGCACTAAAATAGTATTTAGAAAATTAGGAGGTGTTATTTTATGGGTGCAAAACAACAAGCTTACAAAAAACTTGCAGATACCATGATCAAAAATTTTTCCCAAAGAAATATCGAGGCTTTCTATTGTGATGATCGAAATCAAGCAGTTTCATTGGCAATGGAAATGATGAAAGATGGCAATACCGTCGGTTTTGGCGGTTCTGAGACATTGAACGAAATCGGAATTTTAGATACAATCAAGAATTCTTCTTTGACTTTAATTGACCGGAATACTGCAAAGACTCCGGAAGAGAAAAAAGAGATGTATTTTAAAAATGCGATGGCAGATTATTTTTTGATGAGTTCCAACGCCGTTACGATTGACGGAGAGTTAATCAATATCGACGGTAACGGTAACCGCGTTGCCTGTCTCATTCACGGTCCGGAGCACGTCATCCTCATTGTCGGGATGAACAAAGTAGTCACAGATGTAGAATCCGGAGTTGCCCGCGTCAGAAACATCGCTTCCCCTGCAAATGCCGCTCGTCTCGGAACAAGAACTCCTTGTGGCGCAGTCGGACATTGTGGCAACTGCAATTCTCCTGACTGTATGTGCTGTCAGGTTGTCATTACAAGACACTCCAGACACACCGGAAGAATCAAAGTTATCTTAGTTGGCGAAGAATTAGGTTATTAAGAATTTCTTAAAGGGGACGTAGTAAAATTGAATTTTACTACGTCCCCTTTTGAATGTTTTAACAATATTTTTGAATGATTTCCTGCATTTTATCAAACTGCTGTTCCATCTCGTCCACCAGTTTGAACTGTGTGCGGGCGCGAACCAGATTGTGTTCCGGATACGCTGTTTTAAAGTAAGTGTCTCCCTGAAGATAATCTGTCAGGAAACGGATTCCACACTCTAATGTCATCAGTCTTGCCCCCCAAGGCAAGCTTTCTTTTTCTTCCTGTGTCAACACATCACCAGTACCTTCCAAATAGCCTTTTACATATGTGTCATACAGAGAAATATCAAAGTGAACCAAATCCAGATCCTTCTCATCTTCCGCCGCTGTGGCAGCGCCAAAGCGAATCGAATCTCCGAAGTCATTTGCTGCAAGACCAGGCATAATTGTATCTAAATCAATAATACAAAGTCCTTTTCCAGTCTTGGCATCAAATAAAATATTATTTAATTTTGTATCATTATGTGTAACACGCAACGGAAGTGTTCCCTCTTCCTGCTGTTTTACAAGCACTCCACAGTCCTCTTTTCTATTTAATGCAAACTCAATTTCTTTCTTGCAGGAAGCTGCTCTGTTCTTAATATCACGCTTTAACGACATCTGGAATGCCTCAAATCGTTTTACCGTATTGTGGAAATCCGGGATTGTCTCATTCAACTCAGATGCCGGATAATTGCCAAGCTGTTTTAAGAAATGTCCGAAACTGTTTCCTGACTGATAGAACTGTTCCGGTTTCTCCACAGACTGGAAACATACCGAATCATGGATGAAGTGATAGCTTCTCCAAGGTTGTCCCTCGTTATCCTCAAAATATGTACATCCATTCTTTGTTTTAATCGCAGCAAGTGTCTCCCTATCCGGATCACCGCCTTCTTCTCGAATCACATTTCTCAAATACTCAGTCACACGGAAAATATTTTCCATAACTCCGGCAGGATCTTTGAATACATTGTTATTTACTCTCTGCAAAATATAACACAACTCATCTTCTCCATCTACCGGCATATATACTGCATATGTCTCATTGATATGTCCTTCACCAAATGGCTTTACATAGCTGCACTGTGTTCCAAAACCAAACGCATACAATGCATCTTCAAGATTTCTGTTCTTGCCTACTCCATCTATCTTTCTTCTAGTCGAAAATACAACTTCGCCCTCTTCTACTTTTCTCTTTGACTCAATTGTACAGTTCGCCTTTACCACACTTCCAAGACCGATATGTGCGCCGCATCCCACAAAAGAATCATGATCCACTACAGCGCCACTGTTTACCAAAACACCATGCTCAATCACAGTATTTGTGTTCACTACCGCATTCTGCATAATAAAACTTCCCTCGCCAATCTTTGCACTCGGGCTTACTACTGCAGACGGATGAATAATTGCCGGAACATTGTATCCAGCCTCCATCAATTGTTCTGTCCAATACAGACGCATTCCATTATCTCCAAGACCTGCCACTGCAGTGTCATACTTTTCCAGAAATGCTTTGTAATCACAGCATTTCCCTATAATATCTGTTCCTATAACAGCATCATCTAAAAAGACAACCTCTTCATATCCAAGTATTTTTGCCGTCTCCTGAATCATATGACCAAATCCACCAGCACCTAAAATCAATAAATTCTTCATCGTAATCTTCTATGAGCAAATCCGCTCATGCTTCCCCTTTCACTATAATTTTTCTTCATTATAACATTTGTATCTGCTTCTGTCTCCCTTTTCACAAAATAATATTGGGTTTAGTTTTATTCATTCCATACCACTTATTGAGCGTATTGTAAACATACAACTTTTACGCTCAAAACATTTCTTAAAATTTTCAAACTCTTCGTCTTTTTCCCATCACCACCGCAAACACCACACCCACAGCCGTACTGATCGTTGTCGCCACAATCCCAGCACCTACAATCCCAGCCGGGTTCACACTTCCATATTGGCTGCGATATGCGATAATATTAATCGGTATCAACTGTAATGAGGAAATATTCAGGATTAAAAATGTACACATATCCCGGCTTGCAATTGTCTTATCCCGATTCGGATTGATTTCCTGAAGGCTCTTCATCGCCATTAATCCTGCCGGTGTCGCTGCCCAGCCAAGTCCCAGAAAATTAGCAATCATATTTGTTGTAATATGTTCATTCGCTTTATGCCCTCTTGGAATATCAGGGAACAAAATCCGCACAATCGGCTGGATTTTTCTCGATGCTGCCTTAATGATTCCTGCCTTTGTTGCTATTTCCATCAAACCGACCCAAAAAGACATCACTCCCATCATCGTAATACAAAGCGTCACTGCCTCCTTAGAAGAATCCAATGCCGCATTCGTAATTTCCGGCATCTTTCCGTTAAATGCTCCAAACAAAATTCCAATTACAATCATACCTGCCCAAAGGTAATTTAGCATCATTTCACCACATTTATTTTTTATAAAATGTATGCAGGAGGTTTTCAACTTATGTTCCTGTTCACACCACGCCATTCGCAGTAAATGAATCCTCATGTAAACATGAACTCATTTGCTATTGACTGATGTGTGAGCTGTAACCAAATTATCAATCCGGTTCAGTATATTCTTTCTCTTCTCATCAAATAGCAGATTCTTGTTATATTGATAATAACGCTTGCACTCATAATTTTGCAAAAACTGTACGCTGTAAAAATTAGTGTTGAGCTCTGTCACAAACACGGTCATCTCCTGACTATTACCAAATGCAATCTCCATAAAATCAAATCCATACTCCAACATTTGTCCTGCCGCATCCAGTTCTTTTTGATACGCCTCATTTTCTTTGGCAAATTCCTTTTTCACAAGTTCAAATGCCGCTTCATGTTCCGGATTTCCTGCTTCTTTTAGTAACTTTTCATATTGCTCCAATTTCTCAATTGTCTGCTTCAACGCATACCCTTCTTCACGATTTAGTATTTTTGCTTTTTTCTTTGAATTCAATGTCTGCTCCATCTCCTCGCAAATCTGTTTCAGAGATAGTGACCCACTTTTATAGCCCTTCAGTTTTTCAAACAGAACCGTGATGCTCGCTTCTTTCTTGTATGTCTGTCGAAATGCCTCTACTGTCTTTGCAAGTACAAGACTTACAACACTTAACTTTTCATCAAACGATGCATGTCCGACTTTTTTCACAAGAATCGGATCGATTTTTCCCTGCATCACCTGTTCAATCTGGTAATCTGCCTGATATTTATAATAAAGCTCCAAATAATTTGCAAAATCTTTTGCTATCTTCGGATACTGAATATACTGCACTACAACCTCCCAGTCTACTGTGATTTCGAGTTTTTCATATACCTGAATCAGACGTGATAAATCCTCCCATCCTCGCGGAGTTGCAAACAACATTCCATCCACAGTTGTCTCCATCTGATAGAAATATGCCACTCTCGTTGTCAGATAAGAAATCACCGCCGGATGAATATCCTGCACATACGCATATTCTTTCCAAACCGAAAAATCCGGCTCCACCTCAATTTTCTTCACACGATCCATAGTCACCACGTCAAACTCACGCACTGATTTGTTATATTCTGGTGGGTTTCCCGCAGCCACAATAATCCACCCTTCCGGAATGGCATGATTTCCAAATGTTTTATATTGAAGGAACTGAAGCATCGCCGGCGCCAATGTCTCCGAAACACAGTTGATCTCGTCGATAAACAAAATTCCTTCTTTGAGGCCACTTTCTTCAATTTTATTGTACACCGATGCAACAATTTCGCTCATTGTATATTCCGTCACTGAATATTCATTTCCATCATATATGTGCGTTGAGATAAACGGAAGCCCGATAGCGCTCTGTCTCGTATGGTGCGTAATTGTATATGCGACAAGACCAATTTCACACTCTTTAGAAATCTGCTCCATGATCTGCGTTTTTCCAATTCCCGGCGCCCCAATCAGAAAAATCGGCCGCTGTCTCTGCGATGGAATCTCATAATTTCCTTCTTCATCCTTCAACAAATATGCCTCTATTGCATGTTTTATTTCCTGTTTTGCTCTCTTTATATTCATTCTATTCTTTTTTCCTCCAACTCTTCCGGTTCTATAATCAGTTTTATCGCCCAAACCGGCACATCTACATCCCGATAATCTTCTTTTAGAAATACAAATGCAACCTCATAGTTTGGACGCTTTGCCGGAAATGTTCCATACCCATCCGTAAAATAAATTAACCCTTTTAATCTGTGAAATGCTTTCGCCTTTAGCAATTGGTTGACATATCCAAACACCGGACGAAAATCCGTCCCTCCAAATCCTTTTACCTCAAAATGCTCCATATATTCATCCAACTCCTGCCGATTTGTAATCACTACATCCGACTGCACTTTATCATCGCACTGAATGACATGCACATTTATTTTTCGAAAGAAACTTTCTGATTTACCCAAAATACTGAACGTTTCCTCCAGAAATTTTTTTATTAACTCTTCTTTACAAGACATCGATGTGTCAATCGCAATGACAAAATCTTCAATTTTGCGCAATTCTTTTGTTTCCTGTGGCTCAATCAACGGCATATTCCCGTACATTTCCATTCCGTAATTATAAAAAATATAATCAAAGCTATCCTGATCCACCTGCATTTCCTCTTTTAAAATCGCAAACTTTTCCAAAAACTTTCGATAGTCATATCGGTTACGATTTTCAATCTGTACTTGATTTAAAATATTTTCCGCATTCTCAGAAGCCTCCTTTGAAAATGTCTCCATCTCCGTCTGCAATTTCTCATTTTGCTCTTTCCACTTTTTCTCCCGCTCAATGCATTTTTCAGGGGACACATTCTCGTTCCACAAAACATGATCATCCATAAAAAATTCTTCCTGCATTTTTCCAAACTGCTCTTCTTCTAAATGCATCCCCAGCAATTCCCAGTACACCCCTTTTGGCGTCAACACTTCCATCTTTTCTCTCAATTTTTGGTAAACTCCCTTTCGATATGGAGGCACATATTTGCGGACACTGTGCTCATTGAGTTCATCTATGATTGACTCCACAACAATATCACAAGCTAGATTCCAATACTGTTCATCCGTATGATCCGGTTGTTTCAAATGCCCGAAAAGACAGTGAAAAATCATATGAAGATACGCACGGTTTACTTGCACCGGCGTCCTCTGGTACAGCCCAATCAGATAGTCTGGATAAAAATAAACCGTAAATCCATCCGTCCCCATACCGGAAATCTTCGTGTCCGGCAGAAATTCAAATCCGCTTAAAATCACATCAAAAAAGCGCATGGACAAATATAGCTCATTCCTTGCATTTTTCAAAATATCTATGCAAATCTCGATTTTCTCGAGTTCTTTTTGTTGTTGTTTTTGAATTGGATTCATAACTCAAACGTCTTCCTTTTTACTTGAAATCTTTGATGTTTTAACTCCATCAAATAGCTTGTCAGTTCCACTCTGCTTTTTTTATTAACCTGCTCGATTAAATACTCCAGCGTCTTTTGCTCTGAAATACAATGCTCTGCCAAAAATTTACATTCTTTCTCCCGCATCTTTTCCGCTGCCCATTTTATGCATGTTTCAATGTGATCCTTCAAAAAGCTCATATATTTTTTCTTTGCCTTCTCACTTAACTGATACGGATATAAAAGCCTTCCGAACACGAGCCGAAATAACGTATCTTCATATTCCCTTCCTTTTGCCCATTCAAACCGCTCATCGTACAGATGAAACTGAAGTTCTTGCCGAACAAAACAATTCCGGTACATCATACCACTTCCATGCGTGTGTGTCTCCAAAATCCTCGCAGGCGTATTTTCGACCGCCTCCTCAAAAAACTCTGGGAATATCAGTTTCGCTTCCCCCTGTTTACTGTGATAAAAAATTGTCTGCTCCTCTGGCAATTCCATCAAAAGCTCACGCAGACAAGATTTTTCATTCTCCACAAAAGTCACATCAATCTCCCTCACCTTGTGACACCCCGTAAATGCTCCCGCACCGATATCTTTCAACGTATTGTAAAATTGTATTCTCCTTAAATTGCGGCAATTGTAAAATGCATATCGCCCAATTTTTTTAATAGAGTTTGGAAGGATGATTTCTTCAATCGGGGACGTAGTAAAATTTAATTTTACTACGTCCCCGATTGGTTGCGAAAATGCATAATCTCCTATCTCCGTCACCTCAAATCCATCAATTTTTTCTGGTACTTCTATAGCCATACTATTCCAAAAAGCTCCTGTAATTCGGGCTTTGTTGTCATTTACTTTATACTCATACTTTTGAAAATCTTTTTCCATTTTATTATTTTACCTCTAAAAATTTTTCAAAAAACTACAAATTTATTTTAATAAATTTTTTTTAACTTGTCAAAAAGGGACAGGGCTATTTTCGTTTTGGGACACCACAATACTCAATTGGGGACGTAGTAAAATTAAATTTTACTACGTCCCCAATTTAAACTTCTATCTCTTTTTCTTTCAATCTCCGATGTACAATTCCACGAAACAATGTATAAACCACCGAAGCAATCGGAATAAAAATCAACATTCCGACAATGCCCATCAAGCTCGCTCCAATACTGACTGCAACAAGCACCCAGATAGACGGCAGCCCCACAGAATTTCCAACGACATGCGGATAAATCAAATTTCCTTCGATCTGCTGTAATACAAGGAACATTACCACGAAGATCAATGCCTGCATCGGATTCACCATAAAGATCAAAAGTGCTCCGATTACACATCCGATAAATGCTCCAAAAATCGGAATTAATGCCGTAAATGAAATCAGGATTCCAATCAACAGTGCATATGGCATTCCAAAAATTGTCATCGCCACAAAAAACATACTTCCAAGAATAATTGCCTCAACACACTGTCCGGTTAAGAAATTAGAAAAAGTCTTATACGTCAGTGAGCTAAGCGCAAGCAAAATCTCTGTCCAGTCCTTTGGCATAAATGCGTACATCACCTTGCGAACCTGTACGTTTAACTTTTCTTTCTGAAGCAGAATATAACACGAAAATACAAAAGCAATAAAGAATGTCGTCACACCACTTACAATACTTTTTGCAGCCTCAAATGTAGATCCAAGCACGCTTCCGGCACCATTTTTAAAGAAATCAATACCGCTTTTAATCATCTCATCCCACTTGAACTCCATACTGCCAATCCACTTCACGATTTCCTTATTATCCTGAAAAATATTTTCCGCCCACTTCTGTACTTGCGGAATAAACGCCTGAATATTTCTTCCAAGATTCATCGCCGTATCTCCCAGCGCCGGCGCTACGACAAACACAACGATTCCAATGATTCCAAGTACAAACAAAATCGTAATCAGAAAGCTTGCAGGTCTGGCAAATTTCTTTGCCCATTTATTCTCCTTCATTTTCTTATTTCCGAAAAACTTTTCCTCAATGAAATGCATTGGCACATTGAGTACAAATGCAATCGCACCACCAAGTACAAACGGGAAAATCACTCTGCCGATAAAACCAAGACCATCTAGCACTACTTCGTAGTTCCATAGCCCAATCAGTATAATTGCTGTAAAAACAATCAATCCTCTTATTTTCTTAATCGTTTCCTTATCCAAATTCATTTACTCGCCTTCCTATCGTCTTTTACGAATCCATTTCAGAAGCTGAATCACTGGAAGATTCAAAAGTGCAAGACCATAAACAGTAAATAATTGTGTCACATTCAACGGAACAACCTTAAATACATTCTGTAATGCTGGAATTGTCAATACACTTGTAATCAATACAAAGCCAATCAAAAATGCACCAATCAAGTAAATATTATTCCACAATTTTTTACTGAACATCATCGGTCTGTCTGATTTACAGTTAAATCCATGTACAAGTCTTCCTGTACATAATGTACCAAATGCCATCGTACTTGCAAGCACTGCATCACCGCCACGGTAACCAATCAAAAATGCTAACATTGTCATCAGACCAATACAGAAACCTTCTGTTCCAACCTTAATCAAAAAGTCCTTTGTCAGAATCGATTCATTCATCGGACGCGGTTTCTCATCCATGACAGTCTTTGTATGCGGCTCCAGTCCAAGCGCGATTGCCGGAAGACTGTCTGTCAACAAGTTGATAAACAACAGATGTACCGGGGCAAACGGAACCGGAAGTCCTGCCAGCGAAGCATATAATACTGCAAGAATTCCACCAAAGTTACCTGAGAGCAGGAACTGAATAGAACCCTTGATGTTTTTATATACATTTCTTCCATTTTCAACTGCTTTGATGATAGTTGCAAAATTATCATCTGTCAATACCATTGCCGCTGCGTCTTTTGATACTTCACTTCCTGTAATTCCCATCGCAACACCGATATCCGCCTGCTTCAATGCCGGGGCATCATTTACACCGTCACCTGTCATCGCAACAATATTTCCTTTATTCTGCCATGCACGCACGATACGAATCTTATGTTCTGGAGAAACTCTCGCATATACGGAAATTCCATCTACAAAATCCATCAATTCTTCATCAGACATATTATCAATCACAGAGCCTTCACACGCTTCTGATTCATCTTTCAAAATACCAATTCGTTTTGCGATAGCTGCCGCTGTTACTTTATGGTCTCCCGTAATCATAATAGGCTTGATTCCCGCACGGATACAATCTGCAACTGCTGCCTTAGACTCTTCTCGCGGCGGATCCATCATCGAAATCAATCCCACAAATATCAAGTCATCCTCATCTTCTAACTGCAGCACCTGATCTTTTTGAATCGGTTTATATGCAAACGCAAGTACTCGCAAACCGCTTCTTGAAAATTCCTGATTCTGATTTTCAATCGCTTCTTTATCTTCCTGTGTAATCTGACAGACTTCTGTTCCCTTTTGAATCTTTGTAACACGATTTAAAAGTACATCCACCGCACCTTTTGTCACCATAACCGGTCCATTCTCCAGCACATGTGCTGTAGACATTAATTTTCTGTCGCTGTCAAACGGAATCTCACTTGTACGAGGGAATTTTCCCCTTACATACCCTGCTTCTGCTCCAAGCTTTGTTCCTAGATTAATCAGGGCTGTCTCTGTCGGATCCCCAATTTCCACACCATCTACATTTGTAGAGTCATTACATAAAATACTATATCTTAAAAGTTCTTTTTGTCCAAGCGCCTGACGGTCAATCTCTGCCGCCGGAATTCGTTTTCCATTTACATAATAATCTTCTACAGTCATACGGTTCTGAGTCAATGTTCCAGTTTTGTCAGAACAGATAATCGATACACTTCCAAGACCTTCCACTGCCTGTAATTTACGGATAATTGCATGCTCTTTTGCCATCTTCTGTGTTCCAAATGACAGCACGATCGTCACGATAGAGCTAAGCGCTTCCGGAATCGCTGCAACAGCCAGTGCTACTGCAAACATAAAGGAATCTCCGATGTTGACTCCCTGAAATACATTTACACCAAACAAAATGCCACAGAAAATTAAAATTACAATTGATAATTTCTTTCCAAATTCATCTAAGTTCATCTGAAGAGGTGTTTTCTTTTCAGATGTCGTCTTCAAAAGTGTAGCAATCTTACCTACCTCTGTATCCATTCCAATAGCTGTTACAAGGAAAGAACCACGTCCATATGTCACAAAACTTCCTGAGAATACCATATTGGTTTGGTCACCTAATGGCACTTCGCCAGTAATCGTATCTTCTGACTTTTCTACCGCAAGACTTTCTCCTGTCAGTGCACTTTCGTCAATTTTCAAACTCGCATTTGTCAAAATACGTCCATCAGCCGGAACATAATCTCCTGCTTCCAGAAAAACTTCGTCACCGATTGTTACCTCTTTTGACGGAATCTGAATCACATTGCCATCACGGAGTACCTTCGCAAGTGGCGCCGATAATTCTTTCAGACTATTCAACGACTGTTCTGCCTTTACTGTCTGAACCGTTCCAAGAATTGCGTTAATCGTAATTACGATCAAAATAACAATTGCACTCTCTGCATCTCCAAGTATCCCCGATACGACTGCTGCAACAATCAAAATAATGACAAGGAAATCCTTGAACTGCTCCAGAAATATCTGAATCGTACTTTTCTTTTTTCCTTCTACAAGTTCATTCAGACCATACTTTTCCTGGTTCTGCTGCACTTCACTTGAAGTCAATGCCTCTTCTTTTCCATTGACTTCCCGCCTCACTTCATTTTGTGAGAGCTGATAATAATTTTTCATTCCAAAATCCTCCATTCTTCCGTGCACTACCTAGTCTCTATTGTTTACATTTTCACCCTTTTTATAAAAAATTACAAAAGAGAATAAAAAGAGACCTTTATTGCACGTTAATTATGCAATAAAAGTCTCACTATTTCATTACGATACGGATGAAATTCATCGTATTGACGACATCGTAAACGTTTAGTAACGCTAGTTACTCCCTTTTATCTATAAAATACTATAGTCAACTTTTTTGGTTCTGTCAACTGTAATTTTTAATTCTTTTACAATTTGATACAACAAAAGCATCATAACCTGCGTCGCCGCAAGCGACCACCAAATTCCGATAATCCCGAACACAGCCGGCAATAAAAATAGAAATATCGGTGCCGCAATCAATGTCTCCCCATAGATCAACGCCATAGCCGGCTTTACTTTCAATGTTGCATTTAAATAAGATATATGAAATTTTGCAAGTCCGGTAAACAAAAACGACACCGCACTAATTCTCATTCCCACATGAAAAAACTGCTCTGACTGCTTTGACATTCCAAAAATAGCCGGAAAGAAATCCGATACTGACACGACAACTGCAAGCATAACTACTCCTAAAACAATGACACTTGCTGACGCTACTCTTTTAATATACGCAAGTTCCTCTCGTTTTCCTGCGCCACAGTAAAAGCTCATAAGCGGCTGAGAACCATCTCCCACACCTACCAGCATCGACTGCACCGGAAATACAATATAAGAAATCACTGCATAACACGCAACCGCTGCATCACCACCGTATTTCAGGCACTGCAGATTTGTAAAAATCAGCACAATCGACGGTGCCAGAGACAGTCCAAATGCAGACACCCCAATCTGAAAAATTTTCACACTTCTTTTCCAGTTCCAAACCAACTGTACCTTTGTTTTTCCTTTGATATAAATTAAGTAAATGCAAATAAAAATCACGGATATCTGCGCTGCAATCGTGCCAAGAGCAGCTCCCCGAATTCCCAGCCCCACTTTAAAAATGAATACATAATTCAATGCAAGATTTACGAACATCCCTGTGACCATACTCACCATAGCGCTGACTGCCATCCCTCTGTTTCGAAGCAACGGTATCATTCCTGAACCGATGATCTGAAAAACACATCCTAAAATAATAATCTGCACATAGGCCTCAGCCTGCATCAGTACCTCTCCTCTTGCACCAAGAAGCTGTAATAAGATCGGATACGTCAAAAACAATATTACACTTAATAAAATTCCGACTCCCACAAGCAGACACACCGTCAGATGATACGTTTTTTCACTTTCTTGTTTCTCATCTTTTCCAGCTAAATTCGAAAACAAAACACTGCCGCCACTTCCAATCCCTATCCCTGTTGCAGTAATCACTGCAACAAGCGGCCATGCAAGGTTAACTGCTGCAAGTCCGGTATCTCCCGCTGCCCGTCCTACAAATAATCCGTCCATTACGGAATAAAGTCCTGACAGCATCAGTGAAAACACCGTCGGGAGACAATCCCTGATAAGATTTTTCTGAATTACTTTCTTTTCCATAGTCACTCCTTATCGCACAAAAAGGGCAAGGATTTCCACCTTGCCCTAAAACTTCATTCTCACTAGTTTGTGATTGTTTTTTCTGTTTCTTTATCGAATACGTGAATTTTTTCTGCATCTAATGCAAATTTCACTGTATCGCCTGTTCTTGCTGTTGTTCTTGGGTTTACTCTTGCTGTCATACTTGTTCCTTCGTAATCGAAGTATAAGTAAACTTCAGCACCAAGCATCTCGTATACACGGATTGTAGCTTCGATTACTGTATTTGGTGAAGCTTCAATAAACATCTGCTCATCATGTACATCTTCCGGACGAATACCAAGTACAACTGTCTTTCCATCATATCCTCCTTCAATGAGTTTTTTCGCTTTTGCTGGTGGAAGTTCAATTGCAGAAGGTCCTGCTTGAAGATAAACTTTATCTCCTTTTACCTTACATACTGCATCTACGAAGTTCATCTGTGGTGATCCAATGAATCCTGCTACGAATAAGTTACATGGTGTATCGTATAATACCTGTGGTGTATCTACCTGTTGAACAATACCGCCACTCATAACTACGATTCTTGTTCCAAGTGTCATAGCCTCTGTCTGGTCATGTGTAACGTAGATGATCGTTGTACCTAATCTCTGGTGTAATTTAGAAATCTCGATACGCATCTGTCCTCTTAATTTTGCATCCAGGTTTGATAAAGGCTCATCCATAAGGAATACTTTTGGATTACGAACGATAGCACGTCCCATAGCAACACGCTGTCTTTGTCCACCTGATAATGCTTTTGGTTTACGATCTAATAATGCTTCCAAGTCAAGAATCTTAGCTGCTTCACGAACCATCTTGTCAATCTCATCTTTTGGCACTTTTCTTAATTTCAAACCAAATGCCATGTTGTCATATACTGTCATATGTGGGTATAACGCATAGTTCTGGAATACCATCGCAATATCTCTGTCTTTTGGCTCTACGTCATTTACTAACTTATCTCCAATTCTTAATTCTCCAGAAGAAATATCTTCCAATCCTGCAATCATACGAAGTGTTGTAGATTTACCACATCCTGATGGTCCTACAAAGATGATAAATTCTTTATCTTCAATTTCAAGGTTGAAATCTTTTACTGCTTCAAATCCATTTGGATAAACTTTATTAATATGTTTCAATGATAAACTTGCCATTTCAATCTTCCTCCTAAAAGCTTTCGTTTTCTAACTCTTTCTAAAGTATATAAAAAAAGCCAATTAGGGTCTATGCCAAAGTTGAACAAATTTTTTTCAGTTGTCTCGTCAAGTCGACGAATCTTACGAAATAAGCATCTGATACACATCCCGTTTCCCGATTCCCCGATCTTTTGCCACTTTTTTCATTGCCTCTTTCTTATCCATACCTTGATCCAAATAGAAGTCCATATGCTCCTCTATACTCATCTCTTCCCACTTTGCAACTTCTTCCTGACGAAGTTCCTCGCGGCTTTTTCCTTCAATGACAAGCACACACTCACCCTTTGGCTCATTTGCCTCATAATATGCAAGTGCTTCCTCAATTGTTGTTGCAAATGCAGTCTCGTGCTTTTTGGTCAATTCCCGGCACACCGTAATTCTTCGGTTTCCAAGTCTCTCCAACAGTTCCCGCAGTGTACGAACAAGTCTATGCGGCGCCTCATACAAAATCATTGTCCGTGTCTCATTTACAAGTTCGTTCAATACAGACTGCTTTTCTTTTTTATCTGTCGGCAGAAATGCCTCAAACGCAAATCTTCTTGTCGAAAGTCCCGACAACGTCAATGCCGTAATACATGCTGCTGCTCCAGGCAGAGATGTGACTTCAATCCCTTCCTCATAGCACATCTTCACAAGCTCTTCCCCCGGATCTGATACCCCCGGTGTTCCTGCATCCGTCACAAGTGCAATCTGCATCCCATCTTTCAGCTTCTCAATGAGCTTTTTACCTTTTTCTATCTTATTATATTCGTGATAACTTGTCATCGGAGTCTTAATTCCAAAATGATTCAAAAGCTTTATGCTATTTCTCGTATCCTCCGCTGCGATCAAATCCACCTCACCCAATGTACGCACAACACGATATGTCATATCTTCGAGATTTCCAATCGGTGTCGCACACAAATACAGCTTTCCTGACATATTTGTGCCTCCTTCTTATTTCATCGCATACTCCGAAAGCAATTCTTCTGAATATACGCCCTGCTCTTTATAGACAATCAATGGCGGCTCCACGCGCATACGTGAATTCGCCCCACGCATTCCTTCAATCAGCACCATATTCGGTTCCTTATGTACAAATGGATGTACCATTCTCATACGTTTTGGCTCAATTCCTACCTGTATCATCTTTGACAGGATTTCCGCCAATCGAAACGGTCTGTGCACCATATAAAATCGACCTCTCGGCTTTAAAATTCTTGCGCTTTCCCGCAAAATATCATTCAAATTACAAAGCACCTCATGCCTTGCAATTGCCTTTGCATCCGACGGATTCTCAATACCGTGATGTCCAATCATATATGGCGGATTTGTTGTTATGACGTCAAAAGAGGCTGGTCCGAATAATTCGGCTGCCTCTTTGATATCTCCCGTCACAATGTCAACTTTCTCTTCCAAATGATTATGGGCTACGCTTCTTCTTGCCATGTCAGCACTTTCTTCCTGTATCTCCAGTCCGGTAAAATGCATCCCTTCGGTCTTTGCCGTAAGTAAAATGGGAATGATCCCTGTTCCTGTTCCAAGATCCAGCGCACATTCTTTCTGTTTTACACGGGCAAAATTGGCAAGTAATACGGCATCCATTCCAAAACAGAATTTCCCCGGATGCTGTATGATCTCATACCCGTTAATCTGTAAGTCATCCAGACGTTCGTCTGATTTCAGATTAGTTATCATCTAATTTTGACGCTCCTTCGTTCTTCTCCAATGCTGCAAGTTCCTTCATCTCTTCTTTGGAAAGTCTCACATCATTTTTTCTCTTTCGCGGTCTGAATTTCAGCTCATCCACTTTGTACTCGCGAATCTCTTTCTCATCATTTTCTAACGTCACAACTACTTTTACAAGCTGGCGAAGCACACTGACACTCTGTACTTCTCCTTTCAAGCCCTCATTCGTTGTAACTGTGTCCCCGATTGCCGGAAGACGGCTGTTCAATTCTTCATACGTCTCTTCCTCATTGGTCAGACAACACATCAGCCTTCCACACACACCGGAAATTTTCGTCGGATTCAAAGAAAGGTTCTGTTCTTTTGCCATCTTGATTGATACCGGTGCAAACTCTGATAAATATGTGTGACAACAAAGCGGACGTCCGCAAATTCCGATTCCGCCCCGAATCTTTGTCTCATCACGCACACCAATCTGACGCAGCTCAATTCTTGTACGAAATACTGCTGCCAAATCTTTTACAAGCTCACGAAAATCAATTCTTCCGTCTGCAGTAAAATAAAACAGCACTTTATTATTGTCAAATGTATATTCGGCATTGATCAGCTTCATATCCAGATTGTGTTTTCTTATTTTTTCCAGACAAATTTCAAATGCCTCTTTTTCTTTCTCTCGGTTCTTTTCTTCCGCTCTTTTGTCTTCCTCTGTGGCAATTCGAATTACCGATTTTAGCGGCTGCATGACCTCTTCGTCCTTCACTTCTTTCGGTCCTGTCACAACAGTTCCAAACTCTATGCCTCTTGCTGTCTCCACAATTACTTTGTCACCCTGTCTGATGTGAAATTTACCTGGTGCAAAATAATAAATCTTTCCTGCCGGACGAAATCTTACTCCGATTACTCTTGTCATATTCTAGTTCTCCTTTATCGTAAGCAACAATAATTCCATTACCAGATCAAAGTTTACATTCGCTTTCAGGCGTGTTTTCGCCTTTTCGATACTGTCCAGAATAATCTCAATTCCCTCATAAGAACTTTTGCTTGCCTTCTCCTTGATGTAAGTCAATTGGTCACCAAATACAACTTTTCCTGCTTCTTTTGTTGCCTTATAAAGCAGAACATCCCGGTACCAGACAGTAAGCAGATCCAGATAATCTGTCACTTCTAATTTATATTTATTAATCTCTTTTATCGCACTGACAATCTCGTTCAGTTCCATCTCATCAATATATTTTAACAACTGAACTGCTTCTTCTTTAATCTCATTAAAGTGTTCTGACGTTGCCAGCATAATGGCACGCCCCATGTTTCCCTGTGCAAATGCGGCACAGATATCTGCCTGATAATCCGGAATATGCAGTTGCTCCATCAAATACTTTTTAATCAAAGTATCCTTAATATTCCTCAATTTCAACATGACACATCTTGAACGAATTGTCGGCAGCAAACTGTCTGCATTCTCTGTCAGCAGAAAAATAATGGCATATTCCGGTGGCTCTTCAATCGTTTTTAGCAGTGCATTCTGCGCCTGCACAGTCAACAGATCCGCTTCCGGAATAATGTATATCTTATAGCGGTTGCTGTATGGCTTGATCATAATGTCACCATTGAGCTGCTCTCGTATATCATCTACACTGATTGACCCCGGCTTTTCATGCTGTATCGTAATGATATCCGGCTGATTCCCGCTATCTGCCTGCCTGCAGGAACGACACTCACCACAAGGTTCTGACTGGCTGTTCTCACATTGCAGAGTCATTGCAAATAATTTTGCAAGCATCTTTTTTCCAGAGCCTTTTGCGCCATTTAAGATATATGCATGAGATACTTTATCCTGCTCTACGGCATTTTGTATATATTGAATTATGTCTTTGTGTCCTACAACATCTTTAAATCCGCTCATATTATTACCTTTCTATTACGCACTTTCTTATACAGTTTCACTCGACGTGCAACCTTGCCATCGCTTTGCTTACGTGAACATTATATCATAATTCTTGGTGAATACATAGCATAATTTCTTGGATGCAGTTTTCCATATTGTCATTAAAATAATGGTGAGTTATCCCCATTCTTTGTAAGTTTTCCTCAGAGAAATCCTCTGCATCTGCAAGGAATCTCCTGCACAGTTCTTCGTATTTTGGCTCTTTCTGTTTTCTTTCTCGTTCTACCGCCCTTAACAATCGCACTCCATCGTCAACATCAATGTATATAGGTACCAATGAGTCCGTCCCCATATATGCGAGCATCTTTGCATATGACTCTAAAGTCCCGATTGCAATGTAATTCTCATCTCCGTCAAACTGTCCGTCATCCACCGTAAAATATTTCCACACTCCGTGTACCGTATTGTATGCGCGAAGCTCGATTACTTTCCCTTGTGCTTCGAGCTCAGCCAATCTTTTTTCATCGACAAAATAATATTCCACACCCTCCTGCTCACCTTCTCGAATCGGACGTGTTGTATAGATTACAATTGTCTTAAGATTTGGCATCCTCTCTTTGATCTGTTTAAAAATTGTATCTTTCCCGGAGGCACTTTTCCCCATAAAATAAAAAATCTTACTCATTTATCCACACCTTTATCTGTTTATCCACTTCCAGACCTTCAATCGAAAATCCTAACTGCTCATACATCTCCAAATATGCAATCACATCCTCCGTAATCTGCTCTCCCGGCACAATAATCGGGATTCCGGGTGGATACAAATACGCATATTCCATCGAAATTTTTCCGATACTCTCTTTCCATCCACAAAGTTTTCCGCACTTTTTATGCAGTACGTCAGAACTTTTTGCACAAAGTCTCGTTCTCGGAAGTTCTCTCCACACTCGTTGTTTGTTCATGGCAGACAAGGAGCAATCAATTTCTAACAATGCCTGTGTAAATCTTTCCAATCCTTCTTTCGTGTCTCCTACTGCCGTCATTCCAAGCACATAGTCTCCCGAGGTCATCTCCATCTGCAAATGATACTTCCTACGCAATATTTTTTCAAGGTCTCTGCTTGAAATATTTGTATTTCTCACTGAAATCACAAATTTAGAGCAGTCATAATGTGAAGTCTCGACAAGCCTCAAACAAGAAAGTTTTCCCAACTCTTCCCGCATTTTTTGCAAGTTATCCACATAAGCCGAAAAGATATCCTCACCTTTTTTTTCAATCAATTCCATACATTCATCTATGCTTGCCATCAATACATACGACGGACTGCTGGATTGTAACATGTGTAGATACATCCTCACTTTTTCTCTATTTACAAACGTTCCATTGATATGAAGCAATGCGGTCTGTGTGAGCGATGGAAGTGTCTTGTGCACACTATGTATGACAATGTCTGCACCATTTTCATTCGCATTTTTCGGAAAATACGGATCAAATCCAAAATGTGCTCCATGTGCCTCATCCACAATCAACGGAATCTCATGTGCATGTGCCACTTCTGCAATCTTTTTCACATCAGATACCACACCGTCATATGTCGGTGATACAATCATAACTGCCTTGATATTTGGATTTTTTTCCAATAACAACGCAATCTCATCTGCTTTTACTTCCCCGTTTAATCCTGTTTTCTCATCGTATTCCGGATAGACATACACCGGTTCCAGCTCATTTAAATAAATGGCATGATACACAGATTTGTGGCAATTACGGGCTACAAGAATCTGGTCTCCTTTGTCAGTCACTCCCATAATCGCACTCAGAATTCCAACCGTACTTCCATTTACAAGAAAATGTGTCTCATCTGCACCATATAATCTCGCTGCACGTTCCTGCGCCTCCCGAATGATCCCGTCTGCGTGGTGGAGATCATCAAACCCATCTATTTCGGTAATATCAATTTTATAAGGCAGATCATTCTCCATCATTTTTTCATTTCTTTTGTGCCCCGGCATATGCATTCCATAGAAATCACTCTCACTATATTCGTTCAGATAATTGTAAATTGTCTTCATGTTCAGCTCCCTACTAAAATGAGCCACATCACAGGATGCAGCTCATTTCTTTATTTATGCTTTTCATATTTATCATAATATTTTCAATCGTTTGATTCTTGAAATACTATAACACAAATTCAAACAAAATGAAATACAGATATTTTATAATTGCTACTATTTTCTTCTTTTTATTCCGGTTACAAACACGCCTCCAATTACTAAAGAGAAAACTGTGAAAAGCAATGGCGTCTTAATATTCGATTTATCACTGGTTTTAACACTACTTTGACTCTTTATATCAGCATTTGGTGTTGTTGAAACATGGTTGTTGCTTCCCTCCGATTTATTTGTGTCTTGTGAATTTAAATCTGCAGCACTTTTTGTTTCTACTATAATCTCCCTTGTAACCTGTGCTTTATTTCCTGCTGCATCAGTTACTTCATAGACAAGCTCATATGTGCCCGCTACGCTGGTATTCACTTTTCCTGTTACGATAATCTTATGAGTGATATCACCATCTACATTATCTTTCGCAGTAACACCTCCCATTTCATCGAAAGTATCGCCTTCTTTTAAAACTGTTTTTTCCGGAACCGTTAGCACTGGCTTTTCTGTATCTGTTTGCACATTTACATAATAAACATTCGTTCTGGACAAACCTCCGTTTTCATCTGTAACTTCAGCATACCAGCCATTGATACCCTCTTGTGCATCTTTCCACTCATAGGATGCTGTTGTTCCACTTTCAACATGTTTTACACTTCCTATAACATCTTCCTTATACACATTTACTTTAAAATCATCTGTCTCCAATGTTTTCACTTTTGGAACAATTCCAAGTTCAGAAAATGGCACTTCAAAGCTTTCTGCATCATTTAAATTAGCATTTTCTACAGAAAACTCATTTCCGGGATTTGGTGTTTCTGATGGTTTTGCATCGTAATCTCCATAATTGCTAAAATCTGATCCACCGTAAGAAGGGGTAAATGTTCTTACAATCATACGCTGTCCCTCTACATCAAAATGCATCAGTCTTATATATCCGGCTCCTCCTTCCATAAGTCCCTGATAATCAAACAGCATATTGTACACTTTTCTTGTACTTCCATCTGCATTTGTAAATGTATCAATTCTTGTCTTCGCATTATGATAATGTCCGGAAAGAACCATGCAGACATTTTCATTTTTCGAGACAACTTCATCGTAGATTCGCTGTGGTTCCTCGCCAAGTCCACCGCTTGCTAGCAAATATTCATGGAAATTCAATATCGCTTTCCTTTCCGGATATTGTGCCAACACATCGTTCATCCACTGTATTTCTTCATCTCCGATACCCCAGCCCATGTAAAGCATAATAAAGTCAATTCCGTCTACAGAAATCAAATCATAATGACCACGGTTATTTTTGTAACTTCCACCGTACCATGGATTTGATAAATAACGATTTTCTCCAAAGTACTGTGTATAGTTTGAATAATCTCCATTTAAGTGTCCCACATCGTGATTTCCCGCAAGAACTCCATACGGGAATTTAGCCACATCTAATTTTTTATAAGCCGCGTCTGCCTGTTCCCATTCTTGTATATTCGGCTCATCATCAATGATGTCTCCATCATGGAACAAATACTGAATGTTCATTCTCTGTCTGTTGCCAAGCAGCCAATTATGAATATTCATCTGATGCTGATATTGTCCGTCATTAGACTGATCAGTATTTCCATCATAATCTTCATTATAATACTGTGTATCACTCTCTACCGCAAAGGTAAAATCATAGTCTTCGCGTGGAGTATCGTTTTGATTATGTGTTTCCACATTATCCGGAGTTTCGTTCATTGCATAAGAAGCTATCTCTGGAATATCACCATTTTGTGGTGGTGTGTATCCTTCTCCATTTTGCACAATCACTCTGACTTTTCCGTCTACAATATGATTCTTCAAGACAACTTCTCCTGCCAGTGTCATCTTATCACCTTCTGTTGTCTGCTTTGCATCTACCTTCTCCCATTCTTCTGATTCTGTGTTATACACATACATAAATGTCTTGGTATTATTTGATTCTCCTGACCATTGAGCTGTAATGACTGTGTTTTCATTTGCCTCTTCATCAAGCTGTATTTGGAAACTGTCGTAAGGAAATCCATTTCCTGTATTTTCCTCAAATGCCTTTTCAATGCTTCCACTCTCTGCACTTACACCACTGTCCTGTACAATATTGGTATCTCCCAGCTCATATTTTTCACCTTTCTTGAAGGTAACAGTCATTTCATCCCCTGCTTCGTCTTTTGGTGTCACAGAAAGAACCGGTGCCCTATTTACAGTCATTCCATTTTCCGGTGATACATTTTCCTCAAGACTTGCAGATTCTTCCGGTGTAGTAAAATGAATTTCCTTTTGTGCACTGTTTCCCACCTGATCTCTTGCTGTAATTTGAATCGTATGTTCACCTGCCACCATTTCCAATGCACGGAAATCATACGGAACAGAAATTGTTTTACCGTCAAGTGTTACTACTGTTGAAACGCTCTCGCTAATTGCATCCTTACTTGTAACCTCTATTGTTCCATTGTGATATTGCTTTCCCTCCTCAATATTGCTTGTAATCTCCGGTGCGGTATTGTCTACTGTTACCGATACCTGCTCATCTCCATTGGATACGGTATGCTCTCCATCCGTGGTTTCTGTTGTATCCCAAAGATAGCGCATAGCTTCAAAGTCACTATCCTCTAGTTGGAAATTTGCATATAGAATTTCATATTTTGAAGCACCGTCTCCCATTGAGATATTGGATTCCTGTGACGGAATATTAACATTTACTTTTGGAACTTGATCCAAATTGTCATGCTCCACTTCACCTAAACCTTTCTTGGCTTCATAAGAGACTGGTGTCAGTGTTTTTCCATTCGGCAAAATCATACGAATATTGCGAAGCGTAAAGTCATCGTTATTTTCAATATTATGCTCTAATACGTTTGCTTTATTTCCCGCATGGAATTCCACAGTAATTGTTTTCTTCTCTGCGTCAAACTTGTCCGCATTTATATCGTATACATAAGTTGCAACATTACTATACGTTCCCTCATTGAATACTCCTACCACATCTCCGTCTACTGCCACTGCGTTTTTGAAGAATACATCCGTGTCTGTAGCTTCAAAAGCAATTTTTCCGCTGCCGCTAATAGATTTCTGAGCCTTACTTGAATAGTCAGTTCCATCTATAAGCAGCTGCGAACCATTTGCTATAATCTGCTGTTTGTCTGTAATGACATCACCGTTCTTCAGGTTTAACCCTTGAGACATTTCACTGTCTGTATTATTAACGGTCTTTTCTTCCGTTGTAATGACAGAATATCCATCGCTCACTTCAAAATAATACGAAAAACTCTTTTTATTTAAAAGATCAACATTACTCAATATCCTTTCAAAGCGATTTTCCCCCGCACTTCTTCGTGTCAAATTATAACTCTTATAATCTGACTGATTACTGTCTTTCATATATAATGTGACTGTTTTAACTGTAGACTCTTCAGAAATAGCTTCCACTGAAAATGCCAAAGAATCTGTTTCATTATTAAATGTCGTTTCTGTATAATCTGTTACTGCCGGTTGTTTCACCGGTGCTGTTATCGATGCCTGGTACATCGCTTTTTCTTTATATGTAATTGTGCCAGGAGTAGGTGTTTCCTCGTCAGAAGTCATTGCTGTTGTAAAGACATCATTTACATACTGATTCTGGAAAGTAATAGATTTATCTGCTGTTGTATTATCTGCATTATTATCATTATACACCACATTATCTACCATATCGCCTACATTAGTCGTAAGGCACAAGCCTCTTTTTCCACTATTTGCCATTCCTCCAACAGAGATGTCAATCAATTGATCCTCTGTTAAACTGACACCAAATTTACTATTAAAATCCGAAAGTGTCAGACCATCGTTGGAACCATTTTTAATCCAAAATATAAGAGTTTCACCTGGTTCGAGAATTTTATCTTCTGCAGTTTCCCACCATACAGTCTGCACTCCCGTATCCGGATATGTATATGACAAACGATAGTCTTTCAAATTAATACTTTTGTTTGCATTGTTACAGATTTCCACAAATTCATATGCATCGGCTCCCTCTACATTAGAACTGTCAGGAAGAATTTCTGTAATTGTCAATGTCGGAGCTTTCACACTTGATGGTGCTAACTGTTTTGCTGCTTTAGTTTCTATACTTCCCCCTTGAACTGCCAGCAGTCCGATAATTCCCAAAACTGCCAGTTGTCTGCTTCTTTTCTTCATTTTTGTCTCCTCATACTTTTTTAACTATATTTTTATCTGATATATAAAAAATACTCCTTAACTCTTTGTTTTTCTATCTTGTTTCTGTAAACACTTTTTTAAATAATTGTAAAAAAGGAGACTACTAAAAAATAAAACCCTGACTTTTACCACAACAAAAATCAGAGTTTTATTTTAACATATTTTATTTATCTTTAATCTCACTGTGAAGTTCTTGCAATGATTTCACTTCACCGCAGCCCGGTTTCTTCAATGATTGAATACCACTTACAGTTGCTTTCGCTGCTGCCATTGTTGTCATATACGGCACTTTTTTCTTAATTGCAGCTTTACGTAAATAACTATCATCTACATTTCTGTCTTTTCCAATCGGAGTATTAACGATTAAATCAATCTTTCCGTTTGTGATCAGGTCAAGGATATTTGGTCTTCCTTCCTGCAGTTTATTCACAATCTCTACTTCGATTCCGGCATCCTGAATCAATTTTCCTGTATGCTTAGATGCAAGAATCTTGAATCCTGTATCCGCGAAGTCTCTCGCCAGATCAACTACTTCATCTTTATCTTTGTCATTTACCGTAATCAACACAGTTCCTTCCAACGGAAGTTTTGTCTGTGTTGCTTCCTGTGCTTTAAAGAATGCTTCTCCGTAAAATCTTGAGAGTCCAAGTACTTCACCTGTTGAACGCATCTCAGGTCCAAGTACAGGGTCTACTTCCTGGAACATATTAAATGGAAATACAGCTTCTTTTACTCCATAGTAAGGAATATCCTGTTCTTTCAATTCCGGTACCGGAGATTTTCTTCCTGTCAATTCACTTGTCACAATATCAATTGCAAGAGGCACCATTCTGACATTACATACTTTTGATACAAGCGGCACAGTTCTAGATGCTCTTGGGTTCGCCTCAAGAACATATACTTTTCCGTTTTCAATTGCATACTGCATGTTCATAAGACCTTTTACATGCATTTCTTCTGCAATTCTTCTTGTATATTCTTTAATTGTTTTTACGTTTTCCTCAGAAATATATTTTGACGGAATGATACAAGCAGAGTCCCCTGAATGAACTCCCGCGAGCTCAATGTGTTCCATTACAGCCGGCACAAATGCATGTGTTCCGTCGCTGATTGCATCCGCCTCACACTCTGTTGCGTGTCCTAAGAAACGGTCGATCAAAATCGGACGATCCGGTGTCACACCAACTGCAGCATTCATGTATCCAACCATGCTTTCTGCATCGTATACAACTTCCATTCCACGTCCACCAAGTACGTATGACGGACGAACCATAACCGGATAACCAATCTTCTCAGCAATTTCCAATGCTTCCTCTACATTAACAGCCATTCCTGATTCCGGCATCGGAATATCTAATTTTTCCATCATTTCACGGAATAAATCTCTATCCTCTGCAAGATCAATTACAGAAGGAGCTGTTCCAAGAATCTTCACACCGTTTTTCTCAAGATCAGCAGCAAGATTCAATGGAGTCTGTCCACCAAATTGCGCGATTACTCCAACCGGTTTTTCTTTCTTATAAATACTAAGTACATCTTCCAATGTAAGTGGTTCAAAATACAACTTGTCAGATGTATCGTAATCTGTAGAAACTGTTTCTGGATTACAGTTTACAATAATTGTTTCAAATCCAAGTTTTCTAAGTGCAAGAGAAGCGTGTACACAGCAGTAATCGAACTCAATACCTTGTCCGATTCTGTTTGGTCCACCGCCAAGAATCATAATCTTCGGTTTTTCTTCACTTACCGGATTCTTATCTTCTGCATTGTATGTTGAATAGTAGTAAGCATTGTCTTTCGTAGCACTTACATGTACGCCTTCCCAAGCTTCCTCTACACCAATCTCGATTCTCTTTTCTCTGATATCGGCTTCATCTACTTCCAAAATCTGGCTCAAATATTTATCTGAAAAACCGTCTTTTTTCGCTGCAGTTAAAGCTTCATCGGAAGGAAGATTTCCTTTATAAGCTAAAAGAGCTTCTTCTTCTTCCACAAGTTCTTTCATTTGTTCAATGAACCAGTGTTTTACTTTTGTCAATTCATGAATTTCATCCACAGTTGCACCTTTGCGAAGTGCCTCATACATAATAAAATGACGTTCGCTAGTCGGTGTAATCAACATTTTCAACAATTCTTCTTTTGATTTTGTATCAAAATCTTTTGCATGTCCAAGTCCATAGCGACCTGTCTCAAGGCTTCGGATTGCTTTCTGGAATGCTTCCTTATATGTCTTACCAATACTCATAACTTCACCTACGGCGCGCATCTGAGTACCAAGTTTGTCCTCTACACCTTTGAATTTTTCAAATGCCCAACGAGCAAATTTGATTACAACGTAATCTCCATCCGGAACATACTTATCCAATGTTCCATATTTTCCACATGGAATATCTTTCAATGTAAGCCCTGTTGCCAGCATTGCTGATACCAAAGCAATCGGGAAACCTGTCGCTTTAGAAGCAAGTGCCGACGAACGCGATGTTCTTGGGTTAATTTCGATAATGATATCTCTGTCTGTTTTTGGATCATGCGCCCACTGTACATTACATCCACCGATTACCTTAACAGAATCTACAACTTTATGAGATTTTTCCTGCAAACGTTTCTGTACTTCTTCTGAGATTGTAAGCATAGGAGCTGAACAGAATGAGTCACCTGTATGGACACCAAGCGGGTCAATATTTTCAATGAAACATACTGTAATCATATTACCTTCAGAGTCACGAACCACCTCAAGCTCTAACTCTTCCCAACCTAAAATAGATTCTTCAACAAGTACCTGGCCTACCAGACTCGCCTGAAGACCTCTTGCACATACAGTCTTTAATTCTTCTACATTATATACAAGACCGCCTCCTGCTCCACCCATTGTGTACGCCGGACGAAGTACTACCGGATAACCTAATTTATCTGCGATTGCAAGCGCCTCATCTACCGAATATGCAACCTCACTTCTTGCCATCTCAATTCCAAGACTGTCCATAGTCTTTTTAAATTCAATACGGTCTTCACCACGCTCAATCGCATCTACCTGAACACCGATTACTTCTACATTATATTTTTCAAGAACTCCCGCCTCAGCTAATTCCGAGCATAAATTAAGACCCGATTGTCCTCCAAGGTTTGGTAGTAATGCATCTGGTCTTTCTTTTGCGATAATCTGCTCAAGTCTTTCAACATTGAGAGGTTCAATATAAGTAACATCAGCTGTCTCCGGATCTGTCATAATAGTAGCCGGATTCGAGTTCACGAGTACGATTTCATAACCTAAATTTCTAAGAGCTTTACATGCCTGTGTACCCGAATAATCAAATTCACACGCCTGCCCAATAATAATAGGACCTGAACCAATAATAAGTACTTTCTTAATGTCTTCTCTCTTTGACATATCTATTCTCCTCCTATTCCGTAATCTCATAAATTTTTATCACCAAATATTATACATGTTGGTGATAGCGATGTCAATTACTAATTAAACTCCCTTCCTTCGTTGCCTTAACAGGCAAGAATTTTATATTTTTGTTATTTTTTCTACAAACCTGTTCAAATCTATGATATACTAAACGCTGGAATTTATTACAAAAGAATATAGGGGGAATTATGAAACACTTAAACGCATTAAAAAAGGCAATTGTTGCAGGAGTTTTAATCGGGATTGGATGTACCGTATATCTCAATATGGATAATTCGATCGCCGCTTCTTTTCTGTTTGGATTAGGTCTCTTCACGATCATCAATCTAGAATTGAACCTATTTACCGGAAAGATTGGCTATCTCGGAAAAAACAACTACATTGAAATTCTCATTACTCTGATCGGCAATGCAATTGGCGTAAATATCATGGCATTCCTTATCAAACAGACCCGTCTTAATGATCGGTTAGTGGAAAAAGCCATACCAATTGTGGATAACAAACTCTCAGATACCTACATAAGTTTATTTCTTCTTGCGGTTTTCTGCGGAATGCTAATGTTCATTGCAGTTGCAACATTTAAAAAACAGCCAAATATCCTTGGAACACTCGCGGTTTTCCTATGTGTATCTGTTTTTATTCTAGCCGGATTTGAACACTGTATTGCAAATATGTTTTATCTTGGACTTGTTAGTACTCCAACAAAATACTTCTTACCTTTGATTGTCATGATCTTAGGAAACAGTACAGGTGGAATTCTTCTTTGTAAATTAACAAAAGATGGACAATAAAAAAAGAGATAGCTTATCTCTTTTTTTATTGCATAGAACGCAATTTTCTATATAAAAAAACATCTAAGAAATCTCTTAAATGTTAAAATAAATGAAGCATCGGGGATTCGAACCCCGGACAACTTGATTAAAAGTCAAGTGCTCTACCGACTGAGCTACACGCCCTTATTAAATTACTTAAATGCCCAAAGTCGGAATCGAACCAACGACACGAGGATTTTCAGTCCTCTGCTCTACCAACTGAGCTATCTGGGCTTTTTCCTTATGCCTAAGGCATAAAAATTGCGGGGGCAGGATTTGAACCTACGACCTTCGGGTTATGAGCCCGACGAGCTTCCAGACTGCTCCACCCCGCGTCAATATTTACATTTCTATTATATACAATAAGTATCAAAATATCAATACTTATTTTAAATGGATGGAGGTGGATTCGAACCACCGAAGCGTGTCGCAACAGATTTACAGTCTGCCCCCTTTGGCCACTCGGGAACCCATCCATACGGTTTGTAACCGTGTTAGATAATATCATATTTTGACGAAAAAATCAAGCATATTTCAAAAAATAATTTTTACAGAATTGCATGAAATTTCTATTTCAAGCGAAAATCCGGCTGTATTTTCCTCTCTGCTGTCAGAACAGCCGCCCCTCTGGGCGGAAGAGTAATCTCCAGCACTCCATCCTTCACCGGGTAAAGCACCTGTCCGGCATTGTATCCCTCCTCGTAGGTGAGCATACAGCGGCGAAGCTCCATGCTGTCTGTAATGCCTGCCGGCCACACGGGAATCTTCACGGCCCGCTCTTCTTCCGAGGTGTTGACAATCGTCACTCCGCGGCTCTCTCTCTGCCGCTTCATCTCGCCGTTTTCCAGCTCTGCTTTTCCGACGGTCCAGCCCTCCGACACACGGGCATAGGCAATCAAATCCTGTTCAGCCAGAAGGCGTTTTACAGAACCTGTGCGAAAGGCAGGGTGGCGTCTGTGAATCCTGGTCATATACCGGTGAAATTCTATCAGCTCCTGATCCTCCCGGCCCCAGGGGTAGGTTCTCCTGCAGTCCGGATCCGTCCAGCCGCAGAGTCCTGTCTCGTCTCCATAGTACAGCGTGGGCGCCCCCGGCCAGGTCATCAGCATCACAACGCCCTGTCTGAATGTGCCATAGCTGATTCCCTCCGAAGCCGCCTCAGATCCAGCCGAATCCAGCCGCCCTGTCCTGCGGTTCGTCCTAGTCATAAACCGGGAATGGTCATGGTTGGAAAGCTCGTTCATAGCGCTGTAAACAGACTGGGGCTGCATCCGGCACATGTGGTAGCGCATGATGTCAAAAAAAGTCGTTCCATTTCCCAGAAGCTTCTCGTTAAACTCGTCGCTGTGCTTTTCCATCCCTGTCAGGAACCAGGAAACCGGTTCCATAAACGCGTCGTAGTTCATAACCGTATCCCACTGGCTTCCGTCCAGCCAGGGAGACGGATCTCCGTAATGCTCTGCTAAAATCACCGCCTGAGGGTTGGCCTTTTTCACCGTATCCCGGAACCGCTGCCAGAACTGATGGTTGAACTCGCTGCTGCGCCCCAGGTCAGCCGCCACGTCGAGGCGCCACCCATCCGCTCCAAAAGGAGGAGAAACCCATTTCTCAGCCACCCGCATCACCGCCTGGCACAGCTCCTCCGATTCCTCATAGTTCAGCTTCGGAAGCGTGGAAAAGCCCCACCAGCCGTCGTAGCTGTCGTTAAAGGGCCAGCCGTCCTGATTGTTAAACTTAAAATAGCTGCGGTAGGGGCTGTCAGCCGACACATAGGCCCCCGGCTCATAATTGCCCTCATGCTGATAAATCAGCTCCGCGTCCATCCACTTGTTAAAAGAGCCGCAGTGGTTGAACACTCCATCGATTATAACCCGGATTCCTTTCTGGTGGGCCGCTACGATAAACGCTGCGAAAAACTCATCGCTGGCCTTTAAATTGGCCTCGTCCGCCGTCCTGGCCGCATATTTTCCCGCCATATCGTTGTCCATGGCGTCGGAAGCCACCAGAAGATCCATATCCTCCTCGATCACTCCATAGTGGGGATCAATGTGTTCATAATCCTGGCAGTCATACTTGTGGTTGGAGGGCGACACAAAGACGGGATTCAGATAAATACACTCCACCCCCAGGCTCTTCAGGTAGTCAAGCTTATCCCAGACTCCCTGTAAATCGCCCCCGTAAAAGCGCCCCACATCCAGCGTCCCGGGAAGCTCGTCCCAGTCTTCCACCCGCTGCACCGGGCTTCCTATATAAATATATTCGTTGGTCTCCACATCATTGGTGGGATCTCCGTTGCGGAAACGATCCACATAAATCTGGTACATGACGGCTCCCTGCACCCACTCCGGCACATGGAACCCCGGAATAATCCGGAACGCATAGGTGGCCTCCGCCTGATTCTCCGCTCCCAGACGGTTGTAAAAGCAGATTTCACTGCCCAGGCGTATCTCAAAATAGTAGGAAACCGGTTCCTCGTCGATCTCCACGCAGATTTCGTAGTAGTCAAAGCAGCCCTCTGTGCAGATCCGCTTCATTCTCCTTCGGATTTTCGTCTCCGGTTCTATATAAAAAACAGAATCCGCATTGTCCCTGGCCGTCCGCAGTCTCAGACAGACTGTATCCCCGGCGTCAGGCTCATAGGGATTCCTGTAATCCTTTGTTTCATCGCAAAACAGCGCTTCTCTGTCAATCACACTTATCACTCCCTCGCCTTCTTCTTTTATTCTATCTGATTTTCAGATATTGCACAAGAAGAACAGAATATCTCCCGTCTTTTCAGCCATGTTTCCGGAAAAGTAAAAAGGCCAGCGGGGTAAGCTGGCCTTTTTAGGAGAAGGTATTTCGTTTTTATGGGGTGTAGCAAAAACTATATAATGTATTGGGGGGGTTACGTCTATTATAATAGCATAGGGCGAAAAATAAGTGTGCACAAACATGAATCAATTTCAAATATTTTTTTGTGCATAACGCGGACACCCCTCTTTTCCCCTGCTGCGCGCCCCCTCCATTTCGCACAAAAGCCCGGACCTGGCTTTCGCCGTCCGGGCTTTTCAGGCATTTTATACCTCGTGGGCTGCGCGTCCTTTTAATTCTCTGTCTGGCCGTCTGTTCCATTCTCTATCCGGTTAAACAGCTCCTCAAATTCTGCCTGCCCTATCTTTTCTCTTTCTAAAAGCAGCTGGCTGCACTGGCTGAGCACCTCTTTATGGCTTAAGATAATCTCCTTCGCCTTCTGATAGCACTCGTCAATGATCCGCTTGATCTCCTGGTCAATGGCCGCCGCCACATCCTCGCCGTAGGTTCTGGCGTGGGCCAGATCTCTTCCGATAAAGACCTCGTTCTCATTGCTTCCATAGTCAATCATGCCGATCCGCTCGGACATGCCGTACTCGGTCACCATAGCTCTGGCAATGGCCGTGGCCTGCCTGATATCCTGGGACGCGCCTGCCGTGATATCGTCAAAGGCCAGCTCCTCTGCAATTCGTCCGCCCAGAGAAACCATGATCTGCTGCAGCATTCGTCCCTTGGTAATATACTGCTCGTCGCTTTCCGGAAGCGGCATAGTATAGCCGCCTGCCCCCGTTCCCGTCGGAATGATGGAAACCGTGTGCACCGGGCCCACGTCAGGAAGCACATGGAATAAAATCGCATGCCCCGTCTCGTGGAACGCCGTAATTTTCCTGTCCTTCTCAGACATGACGCGGCTCTTTTTCTCCGTGCCGATTCCCACCTTAATAAAGGCCCGGTCAATGTCGCTCTGCATCAGATACTTCCTGCCTTCTCTGGCAGCGTGGATGGCTGCCTCGTTCATCAGGTTTTCCAGATCCGCCCCGGTGAAGCCGGAGGTCGTCTGCGCCACCCGGTGAAGATCCACGTCCTCTCCCAGGGGTTTCATCCTGGTATGAACCGCCAGAATCTCCTCCCGGCCCTTCACGTCCGGTCTTCCCACTACCACCTTGCGGTCAAATCGTCCCGGCCTTAAAATAGCCGGATCCAGAATGTCCACCCGGTTGGTAGCCGCCATCACGATAATTCCCTCGTTGACTCCAAAGCCGTCCATCTCCACCAGGAGCTGATTTAAGGTCTGCTCCCTCTCGTCGTGGCCGCCGCCCATACCAGTTCCTCTCTGGCGGGCTACCGCGTCGATCTCGTCAATAAACACGATGCAGGGGGCGTTTTTCTTGGCCTCCTCAAACATGTCGCGGACACGGGACGCGCCGACGCCCACATACATCTCCACGAAGTCCGATCCGGAAATGGAGAAGAAAGGCACCTTCGCCTCCCCGGCCACCGCCTTGGCAAGCAGGGTTTTTCCGGTTCCCGGAGGTCCCACCAGAATCACTCCCTTGGGAATTCTGGCTCCCACTCCCGTATATTTCTGAGGATCCTTCAGGAAATCTACGATCTCCTCCAGCTCCTCCTTCTCCTCGCTCAGGCCTGCTACGTTAGCGAACGTCACCTTGCTGTCTCGGCTCATCCTGGCTCGGCTTCTGCCGAAATTCATCATCTTGGCATTGCCTCCTCCGGCGTTCCTCAGATTCATAAACATGAAAAACGCTGCCAGAAGTCCCGCCGACAGAAGAATCGGAAGCATAATCGTCAGAGCATAATTCTCCTTGGGTATTTCCTCTACCTCGTAGGGAATGCCATCGTCCCTGAACTCCTCTGCAAAGTCTGAAACGTTCAGGACGTGGACCTCCTCCATATCTCCCGATTTCAGCCAGAGCTGAAGCTTTCCCGTGCTGTTCTCTGCGTCAGGGCGGATCCGTGCCTTGGTAATGGTTCCATTTTCCAGGGCCACATAGACGTCCTGCTCCGTCATGGCAGGCGCGGTCAGCGGGTTATTCGGCGATCTCATCCACATCACAACAAGCATGGTCAGGGCCAGTACCAGGAGGAAAAAACCTCCTCCCATTGGCTGTCGCTGTTTCAACGGTTTTCCTCCTTATACTTCCACCACACCGATATACGGCAGATTTCTATACTTCTGATCATAGTCCAGTCCGTAGCCCACTACGAACTCGTCCGGAATCGTAAAGCAGGTGTATTTCACCTGAACCTGCTTCTTCACCCTGCGCTCCGGCTTGTCCAACAGGGTGCACAGCTCGATGCTCTTCGGGTTGCGCTGCTTTAATACCTCGATCAGGTAGGCCAGGGTACGGCCGGAGTCAATGATATCCTCCACAATGATAACATCCTTTCCCTCTAACGGCTCGTCCAGATCCTTGACAATCTTCACAATACCGCTGGACTCTGTGCCGGATCCGTAGCTGGACACGGACATGAAATCCAGGGAAACGGACAGGTCAAGACGCTTTGCCAGCTCGCAGGTAAAGAACACGCCTCCCTTTAAAATGCAGATCAGATGGACAGGACGTCCCTCGTAATCTTTGTTAATCTGAGCAGCTACCTCGCTGATCCTTTTATTTACTTCTTCTTCTGTTAATAAAACACGGATATTGTCAGCCACAGTTGATACCTCCATCTACTTGTACTTTTAAAATTCTCTCTGTCTCCTCCGTTACCTTGTAATACTCGCTGATGCGCCCGCCTATTACCCATAACACATGGCTTCCCTCGGCCAAAAGCGGAATACGGCTCCTCTCTTCTCTGGGGATTTTCTCGTCAATAAACAGGGATTTCAGGCTTTTTCTGCCTCCTCCTTTCAGGGTAATGTAATCGCCGGGAAGGCGGTATCTGACAGATAACGTATCTTTTATTTTATCATAGTCAAACCATTTCGTATACAGGTTTTTGGGAATTTCCCCCTGGTTTTCCCTGTCCGCCACTTCCATAGAAAGGGAGGGCAGACCAGATTCGTCTCTTTTTTCTGTCTGCCCCGGTTGAAGCTTCGTGAGAATCAGCCTGTCATAGCTGCGCTCTGCCCGAAGACCGCCAGGCAGATCGCTTCCCGCCCCGGTTCTTCCCCTCAAAAGGGCCAGGACCGATTCAATATGCCCGGATGTGACATCTCTGAGAGGCCATTTTTTCCTCTTAAATACTGCCCGCACCGCGTAGGACGCCTCAATGTGGGAGAGTTCCAGAAGACCGGAGACAGAAAGTGCCGCTCTCTCTGCTCCATGCCCTTTCGTTTCTCCTGTTTCCAGGAGCGTCTCCAGCATACGTTCCGCTCTCTCTTCAAAGAAACGATCCGCCTCCCCGATCAGTTCTCCTGCCCTTCTGATGTGATCCGCCGCACCCTGGTTGATCTCCTGAACTGCCATGGGAAGAATCTGATTTCTGATTTTATTTCTGGCATAATCGTTTTCCAGATTGGTGGAATCCGTCACAAAGGGAAGTCCTTTCTCCTCCAGATAAGCTATGATTTCTCTGCGCTCTGCGCAGAGCAGGGGACGGATAATATTTCCCCGCGCCGGAGGGATTCCAGACAGGCCTTTCAGGCCGCTGCCGCGAAAGAGCTGATAGAGGATCGTCTCCGCGCTGTCGTCCCCGTGATGGGCCACGGCAATCTTAACCGATTCTGGCTGGCTGCCGTCCGGTTCCGCTGTTTTCTCCCTCCTAAGCTCCTGTTCCCACCGCCCGGCCTCCCGTTCAAATACCTGGTACCGAAGAATCCGGCCGGCCTCCTCCTCGGATATCCGCCTTTTTCCCGCCTCCTCCTTCACATTCACAAACGCCAGTGAAAAAGGGACGCCAAGGCTGCGGCACAGCTCCCTTGAAAACGCCGCGTCCCTGTCTGCCTCTTCGCCTCTGAGACCGTGATGGACATGGACGGCCCGCAGCTCCAGACTGTATTCCTCCCGAAGATCCGCAAGCAGGCTCAAAAGGCACACGGAATCGGCTCCGCCTGACAGTCCGGCTACTACCCGCTGCCCCGGCGCCAGCATGTTGTGAGTCCTGATATAGGACAGTACCTTCTCTTTGAGACTCATCGCCCTGTTCCTCCTTTGTATTGTTTCCCCGCAGGTTCTATTTTTCAAAAATTCCGCCCACCAGCACCGTCATATCGTCTGCAGGCTGTTCGGAAAAGGACATGGCGAAGCTTAAAATCTCGTCTGCCATATCCTGGGGATTTCCCGGTTCCAGCTCCTCTAAATACTTGCGGAAGGTTTCCTCCTTCTCCTCCCCGGGAAGCGCCTCCAAAACGCCGTCGCTGACCATGATGACCCTATCATTGTCCCACAGCTTTCTGGAGACAAGGGCCGGCTCCACAGGATTCATCACTCCCATCGGCACGCTGCCCGGCTCAATCATCTCCACCCCTTCCCGCCCCATGAGAAAGGTTCCCACCGCCCCCAGCTTCATGCTCTCCAGTACGCCTGTACATAGGTCGACACAGCACAGATCAAGGGTAGCCGGATTCTGTTCCATGCCAGCCAGCAGAAGAACCGTATTCACCAGCTTTAGCGCCGCCCTGGCGGAAAATCCCGTCTCCAGAAGCTGTTCTGTCAGCTCCACCACTCTGGCGCTGTCAGCCAGAGCCGCCGCCCCGCTGCCCATGCCGTCGGACAGGCTCATAATCATCTGGCGGGGAAGTCCCTCGCTGAAGGTGAAGCTGTCCCCGGAAGTCACCTCTCCGCCCCGCACGGCTCTTGCCACACCGTGAATCATCTGGTATTTCCCCTCCTCCACAAACCGGAAGGTGTCTGTCCGCCTGGTGACAATGCTCTTCGTATCCCTGGAAACGCTCCACCGGCGTCCTCCCGCCGCCCTGGACAGGATATCCGAGGCATCCCTGGAGGTAACACATTTCCCGCCTATGGTCCGCATGGTGAGATAGGCCTCCTTCTGATCGTTTTCGTACTCCAGCATCAGCATATTTTCCACCTTCATATGGCGGCGGCGGAAGAGATATCTGACGGAATCCTCATACGTTTCCGTCACATCCAGGGCCCGTTCCATCTGGCCGGAAAATTCCTCTAAAATAGACGCCATTTCCCGAAACTGCACAATCACTGCGTCTCGGCTCTCCAGAAACCTGTTTTTCCAGGTGAGATTCATGGTGGCCCGTCCCAGATTCCGGTTCAGCTGGCTCAGATACTCCTCTTGCCTGCGGCAGGATTCATGAAACAGGCGGGGCATGTCCTCTTTGTCCACCTTTCCCTTCTGCTCAAAGGCGCGAAGCAGATAATACAGGTAATAGCTGCCTTCCTTTTTTCCCGTTTCATACAGGTTGCAGCGGCTGCAGCCTCCGCACACCATGGAAGCCGCCGTCTGCATGGCCGCCAGCCCCTCGTCGAAGCTCAGCCTTTTGTCGGATCCCGCTTCCTCCGTAAAGGCCCTGGCCAGCCCGCTCAGAGAGCAGGCCATTTCCCGCAGCCGCCTGGCTGTGTAGACGTTGACCTCTGCCATATCTCTATGTAATTTCTTTCCAATCATAAAAATCCCTCCTGACCTGCGTAAGCTTCATTATATACAGGCCGGAGGGAAATATTTGTCAAATCAGGGGCGGTTTCTGAAAAACTTTCCGACAGAATTCCCCTCTACTTTTCCGGTTTCAGGAGAATTTCATCCTTGTTTACCAGTCCCAGCTTTTCCTTGGCAACTTTCTCAATGTATTCTTTTGTCTGAACGTAGATCCGGTACTCTTCCAGTTCCTGGGCCCGCTGCTCCTCCTCGCTTTTCTGCTTCTCCAGCTGCTCCTCCTTCAGACGGTACTGGAGATCCTTCTCCTCCATGGAAATGCCGCTCAGATGAACCGTAACCGCCAGGCTCAGCACTACCAGAGTGATTCCCATAAGCGCCAGACGGTTGGCCGCTTTTTCTTTCTTCTTTTTTCCTGCCGTTCTATCCTGCCTGCGCATATGGCCATCTCCCCTTTTACTGTTTACTTCCTTTTCATTTTAAAATATTTTTTTAACTTTTTCAATAGGGTGAACAGAAGATGGCTGGCCGTTTTATCATAAAAAACCATTCCAATCAGCACAGAAGCAATCATATAAACCCGCATTTCCCCCTCGTTCCTGCTGCGGAGCAGGAAAAAAACGGACAGCCCGGCTCCAATCCAGTAAAGCAAATCCTCCAGGCCTGTCCAAATGGGAGCGTGGCTGACAAACAGGCGGAACAGACGGAGCCCGTCGTAAACCAGCATCAAAGTCATTCCCGCCGTCAGAGCGGCCGCCATACAGGACCATTCTGTATATATTGTATCCATAATAGGCCGCCTACTTAAACAGACGGGCAAAGAGCGATTCTCCCTGCTTCCTGTAGGTCTCGTTGGAGGAGTAAACCAGGCTGTCCACCGTTCCCTCTATGTCAACCTCGCCCTTTTCCAGCGTCAGGCGGCTCACATGAAGACCTTTCCCCTTGACTGTCAGAAGTCCCATATCCGTATCCAGCACAATCTGGTTTTCATCAAAAGCCACAACGTCCTGAATCCCTGTGACGCTCCCCGTCCCCCGGTTCATCAAATCCAGATGGTGGGGGCGGCGGCTGATTTTTTCTTCCATTTAAAAAACCTCCTGACATATTTAACTACTGTTAAATATATTAGGAGGTTTGTCTCTTTATGCTATAAATAGCGGTAAAGTTCCTTCGCGTCGTCCTTGCGCACCGTCTCTGCCACGTCCAGCACCTCAACCTTTACAGATTTGACGCCGAACTGAATCTCGATGATATCGCCTGTCTTCACAGCATAGGACGCCTTCACCGGCTTTCCGCCTACCAGAACGCGGCCTGCGTCGCACGCCTCGTTGGCCACTGTTCTGCGCTTAATCAGACGCGAAACCTTTAAAAATTTATCTAATCTCATGTGATTATGCGTTTACCATATCCTTTAATGCTTTTCCAGCCTTAAACTTTGGTGTCTTGGAAGCTGCGATAGGCATAGTCTCGCCTGTCTTCGGGTTTCTTCCCTCTCTTGCCGCTCTCTCAGAAACTTCAAATGTACCAAAACCAACTAACTGGATCTTGCCGCCTTTTACTAATTCCTCAGAAACAGCCTCTGTGAAAGCCTTGATTGCCTTCTCAGCGTCCTTCTTGGAAATCTCTGCCTTCTCGGCTACAGCTGCAATTAACTCTGTCTTGTTCATTGATTTATTCCTCCTGCTTCTTCTTATACTGAGCTTCTACTTGCCATGAAGCCTGAACGGCCAAAACAGCAATATTACTCCTTCAAAAACCGCTAATTACTTACCTTACATTTATATACATTTATACCTGCTTTGTCAAGTTGTTTTATGGTTTTTTGCCTTTTCCGCCCGTTTTATCCGCTCCCATAAATCTCCCTCGTTTCCGTCTGTTTCCGGAAGGTCTCCGCCGAAGATTTTCGGATGCCTGCGGACCATTTTCCGGCTGATTCCGTCCACCGCGTCCTCGAAGGCAAAAAGCCCCTGCTCCTCTGCCATCTGGCAGTAGAACACCACCTGGAACAGCAGATCGCCCAGCTCCTCGCAGAGATTCTCTGTGTCCTGGTTTCTGACGGCCTCCGTCACCTCCCCGGCTTCCTCCAGAACGCAGGAAACCATGGTCTCAAAGGTCTGCTTTCTGTCCCAGGGACAGCCCTCGTCTGAACGGAGAATGCGGAGGATGTTTCTCAAGTCCTCCAGCGTGTAGGCGTCCGGGCGGTCTGCCCCATAAAACTGCTTCAATGACTGTATATTTTCTGTTTCCTTCCCGTTCATTTCTCGTCCTCCTTCCGTTTTTTTCGGCAATGATTTTATTATAGTATAAATCTCTGTTCTTTTCTCATACTTTCTCATACTATTTTCAAAAAATAAAAGCGTATCCCATGGAGGAAATAACAGCTGAAAAAGCCTTCTTTTGTGTTGACAGCGTATCTTTCAGAATATTGTAATATAAGTACAGAAAATTGTACGTTTTATTCTTAGAGTAGGGAATTCTATGCTGGCAGTTAATTATACAGAATTAAGAGGTCATATGAAAAATATGCATCTTATGGGGAACCAACTATAAATGGCTTATGGAGTCCAAAAAACAGCTGGAAGACGGTTTCTGTCAGGTAAAAGAGCTCATCGAGGTTGCTGCGGATGAATAAAGTGTTTACCCAAAACGGCCGGACTGATTACGTCTACTGGCAGACCGAGGACAAAAAAACTTGAAAAAAATCAACAAACTCATTGAAGATATCTGCAGAAACGGAAATTCCAGTTTAGGAAAACCCGAACCGCTGTTAGGCGGGTTAACCGGATTTTGGAGCCGGAGAATTAACGAAAAAGACAGGCTGGTTTATAAAATAGATGAACAGAATGTATACATTATTTCATGCAGATATCATTACGCAGATCACTAATAAAAATGTATAAAATCCCTCCATCTGCAGATACTATTTCCAGAAATGATGATATCAGGAAAAGCGATGTTAAATGGAGGAATTTTTTATATGAAAGCGACTGGAATTGTAAGAAGAATCGACGATTTAGGGCGGGTTGTCATCCCCAAGGAAATACGGCGGACTCTGCGTCTTCGCGAAGGGACACCTCTGGAGATATTCACAGATCGGGAGGGAGAAATTATCCTGAAAAAATACTCTCCCATGATGGAACTGACCGCCTTCTCCTCCCAGTATGCAGAGGCTATGGCCCAGAGTACCGGCCTGATGGTCTGCATCACAGACAGGGATCAGGTCATCGCCGTGTCAGGCGGCCCCAGAAAGGACTATCTGCAGAAATCTATCAGCCGCCAGCTGGAGGGCCTGATCGGGGAACGGCAGATTGTGACGGCAGGCAAAGACGATAGAGGCTTTATTCCCCTTACCCCGGACGAGCCGGAGGGAGCCACTGCGCAGGTCATCGTGCCAATTATCTGCGAGGGAGACGCCATCGGCTCCGTCATCCTTATAAGCCGGGAGCCGCGGGTAAAATTTTCAGAGACAGAGCTGAA
>ERZ838827.108-NODE-108-length-123174-cov-6.738659_pt1 | contig 123174 bp, 92 predicted proteins | sample MGYA00519881_ERZ838827 | MGnify/ENA primary metagenome ERZ838827 (study PRJEB31850, sample SAMEA3708842) | human gut metagenome | biome: human gut; feature: human-associated habitat; material: faeces | place: China | collected 2014 ...
CCGGCGTCGTTGCCGAACCGATCACTATCGGCCCCGACATGCTCGTCGGCGACGTCATCGCCCTCGCCCGCGAAAAGCACATCTCCGGTCTCCCGGTCGTTGACGGCAAGAAGGTTCTCGGCATGGTCACCAACCGCGACCTCCGCTTTGAAACCCGCATGTCCGTTCCGGTCTCCGAAGTCATGACCCCGCGTGAACGCCTGGTCACGGTCAAGGAAGGCGCCTCCCTCGAGGAAGCCAAGGCCCTCATGCACGCCCACCGCCTCGAGCGCGTTCTCGTCGTTGACGACGACTTCAACCTCGCCGGCCTCATGACCGTCAAGGACATCACCAAGGCCACGGACCACCCGTTCGCTGCCAAGGACGCCTCCGGCAAGCTGCTCGTCGGCGCCGGCGTCTCCGTCGGCGGCGGCACGGAAGAACGTGTCGAGAAGCTCGTTGACGCCGGCGTCGACGTCATCGTCGTCGACACGGCCCACGGCCACTCCCAGGGCGTTCTGAACCGCGTCAAGTGGGTCAAGGAACACTATCCCAACCTGCAGGTCATCGGCGGCAACATCGCCACGGCCGCTGCCGCTCTGGCTCTCGTTGATGCCGGCGCCGACTGCGTCAAGGTCGGTATCGGCCCGGGCTCCATTTGTACGACCCGCATCGTCGCCGGTGTCGGCGTTCCGCAGATCTCCGCCATCTCCAACGTCGCCGAAGCTCTCCGCGACACGGGCGTTCCCTGCATCGCCGACGGCGGCATCCGCTTCTCCGGCGACATCTCCAAGGCCATCGCTGCCGGCGCCAACGCCGTCATGATGGGCGGCATGTTCGCCGGTACGGACGAAGCCCCGGGTGAAGTCATCCTCTACCAGGGCCGCTCCTACAAGTCCTACCGCGGCATGGGCTCCCTCGGCGCCATGGGCAAGGGTTCCGCCGACCGCTACTTCCAAGACAACAACCAAGGCAACATCGACAAGTTCGTTCCGGAAGGCATCGAAGGCATGGTTCCGTACAAGGGCCCGCTCGCCCAGATCATCTATCAGATGATCGGCGGCCTGCGCTCCTCCATGGGCTACTGCGGCTGCCGCACGATCGACGAAATGCGCACCCGCGCCCAGTTCGTCGAAATCACGGCCGCTGGCTGGCGTGAATCCCACGTCCATGACGTGAAGATCACGAAGGAAGCCCCGAACTACCGTCAGGAACACTAATTCCGACGGCTGACAGGCTCTGACGTCAAGGCGCGGCGGTTTTTCCCGCCGCGCCTTTCGCATTTCTTATAGAATGCAATCGCCAATTTCTTTTTCCACACGGACTACAGATACATGTCTCACGACCGCATCCTCATTCTCGACTTCGGCAGCCAGGTGACCCAGCTCATCGCCCGCCGCGTGCGCGAAGCCCACGTCTACTGTGAAGTTCACCCCAACGACGTGTCCGCGGAATTCATCCGCGAATACAACCCGAAGGGCATCATTCTTTCCGGCTCTCACATGAGCGCCTATGAAGAAAGCAACGACCAGGCCAGCCAGGCCGTGTTCGAAGCCGGCGTTCCGGTTCTCGGCATCTGCTACGGCATGCAGACGATGGCCCAGCAGCTCGGCGGCCGCGTCGAAAGCGGCACGAAGCGTGAGTTCGGCTACGCCGAAGTCCGCGCCCACGGCCACACCAAGCTTCTCGAAGGCATTGAGGACTTCCGCACCGAGGAAGGCCACGGCATGCTCAAGGTCTGGATGAGCCACGGCGACAAGGTTGCCGAGCTTCCCCCGGGCTTCAAGGTCATGTGCTCCACGCCCTCCTGCCCGATCGCCGGCATGTGCAACGAGGAAAAGGGCTTCTATGCCGTCCAGTTCCATCCGGAAGTGACGCACACGCTCAAGGGCCGCGAAATGCTCAACCGCTTCGTGCTCGACATCTGCAAGTGCTCCGCCGACTGGGTCATGGGCGACTACGTCGCCGAAGCCGTCGCGCAGATCCGCGAGCAGGTCGGTGACGAAGAAGTCATTCTCGGCCTCTCCGGCGGCGTCGACTCCTCCGTGGCCGCCGCGCTCATCCACCGCGCCATCGGCAAGCAGCTCACCTGCGTCTTCGTCGACAACGGCCTCCTTCGCAAGAACGAGCGCGAACAGGTCCGTGAAACGTTCGAAAAGAACATGGGCCTCAAGCTCATCGTCGTCGATGCCGTCGACCGCTTCATGAACGAACTCGCCGGCGTCACCGATCCGGAACAGAAGCGCAAGATCATCGGCCGCGTCTTCGTCGAGATCTTCCAGGAAGAAGCCTCCAAGCTCACGGCCGCCAAGTGGCTCGCCCAGGGCACGATCTACCCCGACGTCATCGAGTCCGCCGGCGCCAAGACGAAGAAGGCCAAGACCATCAAGTCCCACCACAACGTGGGCGGTCTTCCCGACACGCTGCACCTCAAGCTCCTCGAACCGCTGCGCTCCCTCTTCAAGGACGAAGTCCGCGAGCTCGGCGTCGAACTCGGCCTTCCGGCCGAAATGGTCTATCGTCACCCGTTCCCGGGTCCGGGCCTCGGCGTTCGCATCCTCGGCGAAGTCAAGCGTGAATACGCCGACCTTCTCCGTGAAGCCGACGCGATCTTCATCGAAGAGCTCCGCAACTTCGACCTCTACGACAAGGTGAGCCAGGCCTTCGTGGTCTTCCTCCCGGTCAAGTCCGTGGGCGTCATGGGCGACGGCCGCACCTACGAATGGGTCGTGAGCCTGCGCTGCGTCGAAACGTCCGACTTCATGACCGCCGTCTGGAGCCACCTGCCGTACGAACTCCTCGGCAAGGTTTCCAACCGCATCATCAATGAAGTCCGCGGCATCAACCGCGTCGTCTATGACGTCTCGGGCAAGCCGCCCGCCACCATTGAATGGGAATGAGATAGTTCGTTGAACTAACAAGTCCCAATCGGCACTAAGAACCCCGCAAAGCCTTGAGCCAGCGGGGTTTTCTTTTTGTTACAATGAATTTTGACGAACTGACAGGAAGTGACAAGAGGCGCATCCGTAACGGTGAACGTAACGGTGATTTCTGCCTGTATGATGGACAAAGAAAAACCACCGTTACGGATTCCCAAGGCCATGAACGGTGGTTTCTCGAGATTCGCCCTGTCGCACAAGTGAAGTAATGGCCTTCACCGTTACGCGCCGGATAGGGTGAGTTTCCCACTCAATTCACCGTCACAGGAAACTCACCATGCTCTCTGAGACTAAGCTTACAGGCGATTCGGAGAAATCCCTGTACCGATACACGAAAAAAAGGGCGCCGACCGAGACGGCCGTCAGCCTCGTCCGCTGCCCTTTTTGCCGCTATAGCGACAAAGGTGAGAATTCTCAAAAGGAAAGGTATTCATCATGAAGTATCCAGTGGCCGTTTGGGTCAACTCCGGCGTGTACTCAGCCGAGGTTCCAGATCTTCCCGGTGTCGTCACCGAAGCAGACTCCATCGAAGAGCTTGAAGCCATGGTTCGAGACGCCGCATCCGGCTGGATGGAGTGCGAGCTTGACGACGGCAGAGCCATTCCGTTGCCCGGCGACATCGAAAACCATCTGCAGAACAAAGATCATCAGGACTGCGCTTGGATGCTTGTCGACATCGACATGTCCAAGCTGTCTGACAAGACTGAGCGCCTGAACATCTGCCTTCCTTCTCGCGCTCTTCGCCGTCTTGACTCTTTGGCGGCCAAAGCCGGCGAGTCACGTTCAGGCTTCCTCGCAAAGACTATTTATGCCCTGAAGGACTGAAAAAGGCTCCCGACATCCGGGAGCCTTTTTCCTCGTCTATTCTCGAAACCTTCCGCAGCGACTGAACTACGGAAGGATTCCTCTACTCAGAGCGTGTGAGCGGCTCTCACTTGTTGCCGCCGAACCACTTGGCGTAGATCTTGTCGTAGGTGCCGTCGGCGCGGATTTCGTCGAGGGCCTTGTCAAGACGGGCGCGCAGCTTGTCGTCGCCCTTGCGGATGGCAAAGCCGTAGTTTTCCGCCTTCAGGACACCGGGCACTTCGCGCAGGTTGAGGTTGGCGGAGGCCTTCTGAGTCAGGAAGTACTCGTTGACGGGCTTGTCGTTGACGATGGCCTCGCAGCCCTTGTTGTTGAGCTCGAGGAAGGCTTCACCCGCCGAATTGAAGGTGCGGATTTTGGCGCCCTTGATCTTGGACATGAAGACGGAGCCTGAGGAGCCGATTTCAGCGCAGAGCACCTTGTTCTCCAGATCCTTCACGCCCTTGATGGAAGCATCGTCCTTGCGGGCCATGATGGAAAGCCCCGACTCATAGTAAGGCTTCGTGAAGTCGACCTTGGCGGCACGCTCCGGCGTAATCGTGAGTGCGGAGACCGCCACGTCAATGGATCCCGACATCAGGGCGGGAATGAGGCCGTCAAGACCCATGGAGAGAATCTGGGGCTCGAACCCTGCGCGCTTGGCCACCTCGTCGATCAGATCGATGTCGAAGCCGACGTACTTGCCTGAGTTGGAGTCGAGGAATTCGAAAGGAGGATAGACGGTTTCACTGCCGACGCGCAGTGTTTCGGCTCCGGCCTGAGTGCCGACAACCATAAGAGCGAGCGCAGCCGCTGCGACGAGCTTCTTCATGTTCATACCGAAGGTTCCTTTTCCTGTGTTCTACTGGATTGTTCCGGTGTTGATCGAATTGTCGCGTCCGGCTCCCGCCGGGCGTCACAAGCGGCCCGTCGGCCGCTCGACAGGAATGAGTGTATCCGCCTGATTTTCCCTTGTGACAGAACTAGGCCATCAGACCTAGGCGATTGCACGTAGCACGGTTCGCCGCGATCAACCGCGCCCTGCAGTATCCATTGGATTCATATCAGGGGTCGGCTTGGCGTCCTGAGGGCGCGAGGCGTAAGATAGTCGTCACCTCATTCAGGGCACCAGCCATGCAGAATTTTCACGAACTGATTCAGGGCTTCCACAACTTCAAGGAAGACTACTTCCTCCGCGAGCGCGAATTCTTCAGCAGCCTCGTCCACGGCCAGAGTCCCAAGACGCTCGTCGTGGCCTGTTGCGACTCGCGCGTCGACCCCGCCATTCTGATGGGGTGCCGTCCGGGCGACCTCTTCGTCGCCCGAAGCATTGCCGCGATCGTTCCCGATGTCGAGAAGGCAGGCGAACATGATGCGGTCGTCTCCGCCGTCGAATACGCCGTGAAGCACCTCGACGTGCGCAACATCATCGTCATGGGACACTCGAACTGCGGCGGCATTCACGGTCTCCTGCACCCTGAAGTCGTCTCGAAGGAACCCTACATCTCTCGCTGGCTCTGCCTCGCCCATCCCGTCCTCGATGAACTCGAGCATGAGGATCCCGACGAACCCGCCGACGTCCGTGCACGACGCTGCGAGGAAGGCACCGTACTGCAGTCCATCGACAGCCTGCTCTCCTACGACTGGGTCAAGTCCCGCGTCGATGCAGGCACGCTCGCACTCCACGCCCTCTACTACGACCTTGCCAGCGGTACCATGTACGTCTGGAATGCCGAAGCGGAGGACTTCGAGGCAACCAAGCTCTCCGAGCTCTGAACAAGCTGCGCAGACTTTTCCGCGCCCGGCCCTCGCACCGCGAATTCTCTCCGACTGAACTCCTTGCTTCCAGACTCAAACAACGGGAAACTTTTCACATCATGATGAAGCCAATCGATCTAGAACGCGCATATCGACTTTTGAACATCGGCGCCACGACGCTCGTGAGCGCGGCTCACGAGGGCGACGCAGACATCATGGCCGCCGCCTGGGCTACAGCTCTCGACCTGACGCCGTGCAAGGCCACAGTCGTCATTGACAAGAGCCACTACACCCGCAAGCTCATCGAAAAAAGCGGTTTTTTCGCCTTGATGATTCCTACGGCGGCCATCGCTCCGATCGTCATGAATCTCGGTACGGTCAGCAAGAACGACAATCCGCGCAAGCTTGAGGAATGCGGTGCTCGGCTTGTGACGCTCCCCGGCTATGACATGCCCGTGCTCGAAGGCTGTGCCGCCTGGATCGTCTTCCGCGTCGTGCCCGAGCTGCACAACCAGGAAGCCTACGATCTGTTCATTGGTGAAGCCGTCGCCGCCTTTGCCGACGATCGCGTCTACGTCAACGGCCGCTGGAACTTCGAAGAGGCTCCCGACGACTTGCGAACGCTGCACTACGTGGCCGGCGGTCATTTCTACACCATTGGCGACGCGCTTGAAGTTCCGACGTCCACCTGAGTCAAGACGAGGCCTTTTTGCCGAAAGCCCTGAAATTAAAAAAAGGAGTTGAGCCAGTGCTCAACTCCTTTTTCATTTCTCCTCCTTATTTGGGCAAAGCCCATCCGCCCTTCATCGCCTCGGGAAAAAGAGGTCGATCGCCTTCGCGGGAGATGCGGGCGTCAGCCTTGAGCCAGCAACGAAGAGCACGGCCGCCACGACCATGCTGGGTGCGATGGCATGCGCGCCTCCCATCGGAATCTTGAAGATCGTGACGGCGAGATAGAAGGCGATGCTGCCCGCAACGGAAACAAGTGCACCTCCTGCCGTTGCGCCGCGCCAGAAGAGACCGCCGATCAGCGGCATGAGGAAGGCGAGCTCAAGGCCGCCGAACGCAAAGAGATTGATCCAGGCGATGACGTCAAGAGGTTCGAGCGCCAGAATCAGCGCAAGGAGTCCGAGCGCCCCCGTCATGAGCCTCGTCGTCATGCGAAGCCTGGCCTCGTTGCGGCCCGCCTCAGGGCGGTGAAAGAGCACGAGGTCCTTCATGATGGCGGAGGCGGCCGCGAGAAGAAGCGAACTCACCGTCGACATCGTGGCGGCCAGAGGGCCGATGAGCGTCACGCCCGCCGTCACGGGATCCATGTAGTTGGCGATCAGGTAAGGCATCACGGCGTCCGTCGTGCCGCCCATCTCGGAGAGAGGCACGTCGAGCATGCCTCGGGCAAAGACGCCCATCACGGTCATGCCGATCATGAGCGCGCCGCAGACGACGGTCGAGACGATCATGGCCTGATGCAGGTCGGAGGAGCGGCGGTAGCTCATGCAGCGCACGGCCGACTGGGGCAGCCCGAGCGTGCCGAAGCCCACGAGCACCCATGCGGACAGAAGCAGCGACGTTGCAAGCGCGCCGCCCGAGGTGGGCGAGAGCAGCACCCCCTCGCTGCCCGCCCCGCGGGGAGCAGCGGCGGCAACGTTCGCCATCACCTGGGCGAGTCCGCCGCCCGTCTCGAGGATGTTCCAGCCGAGCGCGCCCATGCCCACGAGCATCAGAACGGCGCAGGCCGTGTCGGTGACGGCCACGGCCCTGAAGCCGCCGAAGGCCGTGTAGAGCACGGTGACGGCGCCGAAGAGCACGAGCCCCCAGCCGTAGCTCACCCCCGCGGCCTTCGAGAAGATCTGCGCACCGCCGATGAACTGACCGATCATCATCGTCGTGAAGAAGACGAGCATCAGCACTGCGAGCAGCGCCGCAAGCGTCCGTCCGCCCCGGCCGTCGCCGTAACGTGCGCGGATCATGTCGATGACGGTCAGCGCCCCCGCGGCGCGCGAGACGACGGCCATCTTCTTGCCGGCCACGCCGAGAATCAGAAAGCCCGCGATGATCTGCGGCGCGGCGAAGACCACCCAGCCCAGACCAAGCTGCCAGGCAAGGCCGGGCCCCGAAACGAAGGAGGAGACGGATCCGTAGGTCGCAACGAGCGTCATGGCGAGCACGAAGCCCTTGAGGCTGCGGTCGCCGAGGAAGTATTCGCCTGCAAAGCGGTTGCGGCGACCCGCGCGCTCGGCCCAGAGCGAAAGCCCCGTAAGCATGACGAGGAAGAGCGCGATCGGAAGGAGAATCAGGAAGGTGTTCGTCACGACTGATCCTCCCCGCCGGCCTTCTCAAGGTTCCCTGCCGAGTAGCCGCGGGCGGCTTCATCAAGGTCGATGTCGGTGAAGCAGCGCTTCACGAGCACCCAGACGGCCGCGACGCTGACGAAATAGCCGCCGACGCAGGACGCCATGAACCAGACGGGCATGGAGAGGATCGTCATGTCCGAATCCTCAAGGAGCCACACCGCCGCCCAGAAGTACGCCATCGTGAAGGCCGCGGCGGCGAGCGTGGCCGCCGCCTCGCGCCCCGAGGCGCGAAGCGCGCGGTCATAGAGAGCGCGGTCCGGCGACACGGCGTCCCGGACCTCGTTGTTGTTTGTCATTGACGAATTACCTCCGGCCCTCGCCCATGAGGATGACGACGGCTTCTTCGGCGTCTTTGCGCCATTGGGGATGCGCCCCGTCCTTGTTGTCAGTGTGTGTGTGATGGACGGGAGCGAGTTCGATGCCCGCCTCGCGGATGAGACGCCTGAAGAGCGTCAGATCCTCCCAGGCCTTGGCCTTTTCATCGGGAGCTCGAAGCAGGTAGGACGGATGATAGCTGACGACGGCCTTCGTGCCGAAGTCGCCGATCGTCACGTCGTGCACGCGTCCTCGCTGGCTGCCGATCGAAGCGTCGGGTCCCAGACCGAGCAGCGTCTGCATGGCAAAGCGTCCCATGATGAGAAGCACGTCGGGGCGAACGAGAAGAAGCTGCCTGCGCAGATAGGTTGCGCAGCAGGCCACCTCGGCGGGCGCGGGATTGCGGTTTCCCGGCGGGCGGCACTTGAGCACGTTCATGATCGCGATGTCGCGGCGGCGCTCGATGCCGATGCTCTCGAGCATCTGCGTGAGAAGCTGGCCCGACTTGCCGACGAACGGAATGCCCTGAAGGTCCTCCTCGCTGCCGGGCGCCTCGCCCACGAGCGCAATGCGCATCCCGGGACCGCCTTCGGCGAAGACGACGTGCTGGCGGCTCTTGGCCATCGAGCAGCAGGTGCATGCGCCTGCAAGCCCCTCAAGCGTCGCCCAGTCCGCCTTTTCACAGGCGGCGACGACTTCGGGCGGGAGCACGAGTTCGGGCGCCTGCGGGGCGCTGGCAATCGGTTCGGCGACCGGACGAACGACGGGGGCGGGTCTCGCGGGGGCGGGACGGGGCGCGAACTCGGGAGGCATCCCCGGCGGCAGTGCGGAGGATCGTGCGGCGGGACGCGGCGCAGGCCTCGAAGGAGCCGCAAGCGCGGCGGAACGAACGGCCGGTGCGGGCTGCCTCAACTCAGCGCGAAGCGCGGTTTCGGCAAGCGTCACGTCCTCGGTCTCGCGCAGAATCCACTGCGGACCGATCTCGAGGGCGTCCCACATCAGGCTGTCGGCGGCGCTCAGCATGCCTCACCTCCGAATTCAAGCGTCATCAGGACCGCATGCTCGCGGCCTTCGGCCGTGCGGTAGTAGTTCTTGCGAAGACCCACGCGCACGAAGCCCGAGGTTTCGTAAAGACGGATCGCACGCTCGTTCGATTCGCGCACCTCAAGGTGGCAGCGCATGCACTTCCGGGCGCGCATCGCATCCGTCATCCTGTCGAGCATGGCGCGGCCAAGCCCCCTGCCCTGCAGGTCGGGACGAACGCCGATCGTGAGAAGCTCCGCCTCGTCAAGCACCGGCATCACGACGGCCCACGCGCCGATCGAGCCGTCATCGAGCTCGAGCACGTCGCAGAACCAGCCGTTCCTGAGCACGTCGGCGAAGTCGCCCGCCGTCCAGGGCGTCGGCTCCACCATCGCCTCGAGGGCGGCGAGGACCTCCTCGTCGCCCTGCCTCACGGACCTGAAGCGGAGTCCGTCCGTCACAGGCGCTCTCCCCTCGCACGCTCCTGCATCGTGAGCGCAACGCGGTCGCGCACGTAGAGCGGAGAGGCAAGCGCGGGGATCATCGTGCGGCCCTCAGCCTCGTCTGCGAGGCCGAGACGCGCGATGCGCATCACCATGTCTTCGGGAATTTCGTGAACGGGGAAGCCTTCGGGGAGGTTGAACGCCTCGGCATAGACGCCGGCGGCGGAGCCGCAGAGCGCATCGGCCTTCGCCTCCTCAAGCCAGCGGCGCGCATCGGCGGGCTTGACGAGCTGCGGCGCGAGCACCTCGCGCACGCCTCTCGGGCCCTCGACCACCTCATAAAGGGCGGAATAGGCCTCCTGCATGCGGGCATCGTTCATGACGGCAAGACGCGTGCCGGGCGCGAGCCGGGCGGCCTCGGCCGCCGCAAGCGCGTCGGCCTCGAGGTTGCACACGGCGGCCACGTCGGTCCTGAGCGCCCAGGCGATGCCCTGAGCGACGCCGCAGGCGACGCGAAGACCCGTGAAGCTGCCGGGACCTGCACCGAAGGCCGTGAGCGCGATGTCCTTCTTTTCCGCGCCGCATTCGGCGAGGAGCTCGTCGATCATGGCGAGGATGCGCTCGGCATGCTTGTTGCCGACCGTCTCGGACTTCCAGGCCGAAACTTCGCCGTCGCGGCTCAGAAGGGCCGCGCTGCACCGCTGGTGCGCCGTATCAAGAGCAAGAATGAATGAAGGCATGACCGTCCAGTTGTTTTCTGCAGGCCTCGAAAAGGCCTCCGAACGCCCGAAATCGGCGTCCCACAATGAATCCGATCATTATACCATCGAGCCTCCGGCGCCCCTCGGAGGCACGAAAAAGGCCGCTCACCCTTGCGGATGAACGACCGTTTTGCCTTGTCTGGTTTGCTCTGATCGGATCCTCGGCCGACCCTGCGTACGGCTTTCCGTCCGAACGTCTATCGGGCCGAGGCGCCGGCCGCATAGGCCGCGCGTCCTTCGCCGCTGCCCGTGAGCTGAACGTGGAATTCCGTGATCTGCTGACGAAGGAGCTGACGCTCGTCGCGACGCAGCTTGCGCGTCTCCTTCGACATCACGGCCCCCGCCTGCTCGCTGCAGAAGCGCTTTCTGAGCTTGTCGCGGTCGGCTGCGGACATTTCCCTGCGCATGTCGCTGCGCTCGCGGGTGCTCATGCTGCGCCAGTGCATGGCGCGGGAAACCTCGTCGAGATAGGGCCACAGGTGCGCACGCTCGCTCGCGGACATCTCGGTCCACTGGCGGATGCATGGCGCCTCGACCTCCTGGCAGCGGTCCCCGAGACCCGCAGCGGGCTCGGCCCCGGGCATGGCGGCCGCCGCACTGCATCCGAGGCAGCAGAGCACGATGATGGCGCTGTTTCTCATAAGCTTGCTTCCGGTCATGAAATCTGCAGACGAATTTTCCGGCCTTCGCCTCAAAACGCCTGCGCCGTTGTCGTTCAGGGACAGCCCGCCATTGGCGCATTAGGGTTGTCCCCAACCATGTTCGCGGGATGGGTTCGAACCACCGGGCCCGACCGTCTCCCGACCCCGCACCGACAATATACAGTTCGCCGCTCTTCTAGGCAGAAACCATGATTTAGGACCTGTTAACAAGAGGCTGATTTTGTAACACGATTTTGTTTTCCTCCCACGGGATATTTGTAACAGGCGACAATATGGTCATGCAAAAGAGTGTCCAAAAGGCACGGCTTACTGTCCGACACGGCTTTCGCGGCAATCCCGCCCGAAATTCCGATTTGCAACGGACGCTGATTCCGGAGAACCACCGTGGAACGCAATCCCAAAATTCTCGTTGTTGACGACGATCCCCGACTTCGCGACCTTCTGCGCCGCTATCTCGGCGAAAACGGCTTCCAGGTATTCGTGAGCGAAAACGGCGCCGCGATGAGCCGCCTCTGGGTTCGCGAGCACTTCGACGCCCTCATTCTCGACCTGATGATGCCGGGTGAGGACGGCCTTCAGATTCTGCGCCGCCTTCGCGCCGCCAAGGACATGACGCCTGTCATCATGCTCACCGCCCGCGGCGAGGACGTCGACCGCATCGTCGGCCTCGAGCTCGGCGCCGACGACTACATCGCCAAGCCCTTCAACCCGCGCGAACTGCTTGCCCGCATCCATGCGGTGCTCCGCCGCCGTCCGACGGGCGACGCCCCGGGCGCTCCCTCGCTGGAAAACGAGACGGTCCGCTTCGGCGAGTTCGAGCTTGACCTCGGCACCCGCGTGCTTAAGAAGAACGGCGAGGTGCAGCCGCTCACGACCGGCGAGTTCGCCGTCCTCAAGGCCTTCGCCCGCCATCCGCGCCAGCCGCTCTCCCGCGACAAGCTGATGGAAATGGCCCGCGGCCGCGAATACGAGGCCTTCGACCGCTCGCTCGACGTGCAGGTCTCCCGCCTTCGCAAGCTGATCGAACCCGATCCCTCCAAGCCGCGCTACCTGCAGACGGTCTGGGGCCTCGGCTACGTCTTCATCCCCGACGGCCACAGCTGATCGCCGGGACCGCATCAGGCCAGTTCTGAGAAATTCTGAAAGCTCCCGTCCGCCACAAGCGGCGGGAGCTTTTTCCGCAGTACAGAACCGCTACACTTTGAGCAAACGGTTTCAACCCACACCTGCCGGACACACTCATGCTTTCCCTACGCAGCAACCATCGCCCGAGCCTCTTCTGGCGCACCTTCATCCTGCTGTGCGGCCTCATCTTCTTCAGCGTCGTCGGCTGGCTGCAGAGCTTCCGCGTGCTCTCCGAACTTCCCTACTCGCAGGGCGTCGCGCAGCACATCGTCTCGACCGCGAACCTGACGAAGTACGCGCTCGTGACGGCCGACCCGCTCTTTCGCGTCGACCTGCTGAAGCTTCTTGCCGCCCGCGAAGGCCTTCTTCTCTCGCCGCGCGATGCGACCGACAAGGTCGTCGTCCTCTCGGGCGACGGCTTCAACGGCCTCATCGAGCAGCTCGTCAAGCACCAGCTCGGCCAGGACACGATCCTCGCCTCGAGCGTCAACGGCGTCTCGGGCCTCTGGGTCTCGGTCGACATCGACGGCGACGCCTACTGGATGCAGACCGACAGCGGCATCCTCAATCCGCCGCTCGGCACCGCCTGGCTCTGGTGGGCGCTCGCCGCCTGTCTTGCCAGCCTCTTCGGCGCCACGCTCCTCACCCGCCACGTGATCGATCCGCTTGCCAAGCTCTCGCAGGTGGCCGCGCAGCTCGGTCAGGGCAAGGTCCCCGATCCTCTTCCTGAGGATGCGGGCACGGCCGAGATTCAGGCCGTGAACATGAGCTTCAACCGCATGGTGCAGGACCTGCGCCGCATGGAGGCCGACCGCGAGCTGCTTCTCGCGGGCGTGAGCCACGACCTTCGCACGCCGATCACGCGCCTGCGCCTCGAGGTCGAGCTCGCCGACCTGCCCGAAGACTCCCGCACCGCCATGGTGAGCGACCTCGAGCAGATGGAGAACATCGTCAACCAGTTCCTCTCCTACGCGCGTCACAGCCATGAGGAGCAGGAGCTCGTCAATCTGGGCGAGGCCGTTCAGAACGCCATGTCCAACGCCAGGCTTGCGAGCGACTCGACCGTCAAGATCACGAGTCACATCGCGCCCAACGTCTTCATCGTTGCTCATCCGCTCGAGCTCTCCCGCGCCGTGCAGAACCTCTTCACGAACGCGATGCGCTACGGCCGCAGCGAGGACGGCATCCTCAGGCTCCACATCACGACGGGCCTGACCGACAACGGCAAGAACGCCGTGCTCGCCGTCGGCGACGAGGGTGCCGGCCTTCCCGAAGACCAGCGCGAGCGCGTCATGCGACCCTTCGAGCGCGGCGAAAGCGCGCGAAGCGGCGTGACGGGCACGGGTCTCGGCCTCGCCATCGTCGACCGCATCGTCCGCCGCTCGGGCGGCACCGTGCAGCTCGACAGCATGGATCCGCACGGCCTTCTGGTGCGCGTGGGCTTCCCCGCCGCCGATCCCGCCGCCATCAAGGCCAAGGAGGAGAAGCGAGCCCGCGAACAGGAGAAGCTTGAGAAGAAGATGCTCAAGGAAATCCAGAAGAACCAGCCCGCAGCTCCCGCCGAGCCCGTCGACGAAGACCCGAAGGCGTGATGCGGGAACCAAGTGAACACAACTGAAAGCCGAAGGGGCCGCTCTCACGAGCGGCCCCTTCCCTGTTTGGACGGGCTTCAGATCTGCCTCAAGCCATCCTGCTCATCAGCACGACGGCCTGAGCCATCATGCCCTCCATGCGTCCGACGGCGTCCATCTTCTCATTGGTCTTCGCCTTGACGTTGACCACCTCTTCGGAGACGCCGAGCGTCTCGGCGAGCGAGGCCCTGATGGCGGGCATGTGGGGACCGATCTTCGGACGTTCGGCCACGATCGTCGCGTCGCAGTTGACGACGGTCCAGCCCTTCTGCCTTGCGAGCGCCACGACGGCCCTGAGGAGCACGCGGCTGTCCGCGCCCTTCCACTTCGGATCCGAGGGCGGGAAGTGCTGCCCGATGTCGCCGAGGGCGGCCGCCCCGAGCACGGCGTCGGTCACGGCGTGCAGGAGCACGTCGGCGTCCGAGTGGCCGTCAAGGCCGAGTTCAAACGGAATCTGCACGCCGCCCAGAATGAGCGGACGGCCTTCGACCAATCGATGGGAGTCGTATCCCTGACCTACGCGGAAGGGCACCACGGCGCCGTCTCCTAAGATGAGGCTCGCGAGCACGCCGTCGGCGGGTTCGGTCACCTTGATGTTGGTAGTGCGTCCCGGCACGATCCTGACGGGGCGGCCGAGCCTCTCCATGGCGCTCGCCTCGTCGGTGATCCCCGTGAGGTCGCCCGAAAGCGCCTCGACGAGGTCGTGCACGCGGAACATCTGCGGGGTGGCCGCGCGCCAGAGGTCCGAGCGCGGCACCGTCTCGAGGATCATGCGGCTCTTGTCCGCACGCTTGATCGTGTCGGCGACGGGCACGGCGAGGATGCCGCCCGAGACGCCGCCGTCGGCGAGCACCTCGTCGATGAGGCGGGCGGCCTCGCTCGGCTTCAGGCAGGGTCTCGCCGCATCATGCACGAGCACCCACGCGTCCCTGTCGAACCCTGCGTTGAGAAGGCCGTTGACGACCGACTCCGCACGCTCCCTGCCGCCGCAGCGCAGCACCCTGACGTTTTCAGGAAAGTGGCGCGCCACGTCGTCGATGTAGGGATCCGTCGGGCTCACGACCACGACGATCTCGCCCATGCGCTCGACGGCCCGAAGGGCGCGCACCGTGTGCACGAGCATCGCCTCCGAGCCGAACTTCATGTACTGCTTGGGAGATCCGAGCCCCATGCGGCTGCCGACGCCGGCCGCGCACACGAGCCCGACCACCTTCGTGGCTTCACTCATCCTTTTCTCCTTCTTGTCCCGTGCCTCCGCAGGCGCGGCAGGCCCTGATGGGCACATTGTACCGAGGCTTAGCTACAAAGCGTTTTCCCGCAGGAAGAGCACTTTGGGCGGTCCTTCCGCTAATATCGAAAGACATTCGCTTTTTTTCGACACCTTTTTTTTCCACTGAGGCAGGCTTTTATGCAGTCGCTCATCCACATGGCCGGAGGCATCGCCCTCCTGCTCTGGGGAGCCTACATGGTCAAGACCGGGATGCTCCGCACCTTCGGCGTGGCCCTCAAGGACTTCCTCTCCGTCCGGCTCAAGAACCGGGCCATCGCCATGGCGTCGGGCACGACGCTCGCATCGCTTCTCCAGAGCTCCACCGCCGCCACGCTCATCGTGGCGAGCATTCAGGCCGAAGGCTTTCTCACCACCAACATGGCCTTCGCGACGATTCTCGGCGCCGACTTCGGTTCGGCCCTGATGACCCGCGTGCTCACCTTCGACCTTTCGTTCCTGTCGCCGCTGCTGATTTTCATCGGCACCTGCCTCTTCTTCATGCGCAAGGCGGACACGCGTCAGGGCCAGTTCGGCCGCATCCTGATCGGCCTGGGCATCATCATGCTTGCGCTCAGCCTCATCGTGGCCGCCACGATGCCGCTGCGCACGAGCACGGAGCTCGCGCCTCTCTTCCTCGAGATCTCCCACTCGCCGATCCTCGCCGTTCTGCTCGGCCTGTGCCTCGGCTTCGGCTGCTTCTCGAGCCTTGCCGCCGTGATCATCACCTCGGGCCTCGTCACCGCAGACGTCATCCCCGTCTCCACGGGCCTCTGGGTGGCGCTCGGCGCCGACATCGAAAGCACGATCCTCGCGCTCATGACCACGATGACCGCCTCGCGCATCGGCCGCCGCGGTCCGGTCGCCAACACGATGTGGCGCGCCGTGACGCTTTCGTTCACGGCCCTGCTGCTCGCCACGTGCCCCTTCATCGCCGAGGGCTTCGGCGCGATCCCCGACAGCATCATCTACTTCCACGTCACGCTCAACCTGATCATCTCGGGCACGGGCCTCTTCATCATCAAGCCCTTCGCAAGGATTGCCGACCGCATCATCCCCGAAAAGAAGGCTGATGCCAAGACGGGCGGCGAGGCCGCAGACCTCTTCGCGAAGGAAAACCTGATCTCGAGCGGCATGTCCCTCAACGTTGCGCGCACGGAGCTGCAGCGCATAACGGGCGACGTCCGCAACTTCTGGCACGACATCGAAATCATGCTGCGCATCAATCCCGCCGACGGCGAGATCCTCATCCTGCATGACCGCGGCAACTACATCGACCAGCGCACGACCGCGATGACCCGCTACCTCGGGCTCGTCATGCGCGGCCAGCTCACCACGGCCGAGGCGATCGAGTGGCAGTACCTCAAGAACGCCAACGGCAGCATCAAGGTCGCCCTCAACACGATCGACCGCATCATCACGGTCATCATGAACGAGAAGTGCCGCAAGAACCGCTCGTTCACGCCCGACGGCCTCAAGGAGCTTCAGGCCCTGCATCACCGCGTCGGCGTCTGCCTCGAGCAGCTTGCCGTGATTCTCGCCGAGAAGGACCTTGAGAAGCGCCGCGCCCTCTGCAACACGCTCAACAACGAGCGCGAGGCGATCCTGCGCGACAGCTACGAGCTGACGCTGCGCCACATGGAGCGCGTCTCCCGCGGTCTGTCGGGCGCCATCGACACCTCCGCCCTGCACCTCGAGCTGCAGTCGCTCTTCAACCGCGTCGTCGGCATCATCGGTTCGGCCGCCTCCATGGACTACGGCACTCCCAACGATCCCGAACCTCAGGGCTGACACCGCTCGAATCCCCGTCCAAGGGCCCGGTCTTCATCGAAGCCGGGCCCTTTTTGCACCCTTTTTCGAGGATTTTCCGAGGATCTTCGGGCCCGTTTCGGGCCCATTTCGGACCATTTTCAAAGTATTTCGGATTACCATGCCGCCCCTTCGGGGCAGGCTCATCGAGACGCTCTCCCCTTGCATTCAATTGAAACACAGGGATTTGCACGATTTCATTCACTTCAGCGAGCATCATCCGCGCGGATTAAGCCGCCCATCACTTAGGGTTAACCCTCTGAAAGATGCTTCGTTTTCGGCCCTTCGATTCTTCAAAATTCCCTCAATTCATTTTTTCGACGGCGCCCGTCGCCAGGGACGCCTCGCTCAGACTTTCAATTGACAGGAGTTTTCCGTTGAAGAACCCGACTTTCAAGATTGCCGCCGCTGCGATGATGGTTGCCGGCGCCTTTGCCACCCAGGCCAACGCCGCGGGCTTCCAGCTCTCCGAGCAGTCCTCCATCCAGATCGGCCGCGCCATGGCCGGCGCCGGCGTCGTGGGTGACGACCTTTCCGCCGTCCACTACAACCCCGCGGGCATGACGCTCCTCTCCGGCACGCGCATGCAGGCGACGGGCACCTGGGTTGCGGTCAATCTTGACTACGAAGGCAACTCCGGCCAGAGTGAAAACGGCCGTCTCAAGGGCCAGACCATTCCTGCGGGCTTCATCACGCACCAGATCAACGACAGCCTCTGGGCCGGTCTTGCGCTCACCGTCCCCTACGGCATGGGCACGGAATACGGCGAAAGCTGGGAAGGCAAGTCGCGCGGCACCGAGTCCATGATCCTCACCTTCGACATCAACCCGAACCTGGCCTGGAAGGTCAATGACAAGCTCAGCGTCGGCGGCGGCATCTCGCTCCAGTACGCCAAGGCCGAACTGGGCATGGGCATGGGTCCGATGCAGGCGAACGTCAAGGGCGACAGCTGGGCCTGGGGCTGGAACGTGGGCCTGATGTTCCAGCCTGTCGAGACCGTCCGCGTCGGCCTCGCCTACCGCTCGCACATCGCCCACAACGCCGAAGGTCACACGACGCTCGACATCCCCAACGTGGGTTCTTTGACCAGCGACATGAAGGTCCGCATCAAGACGCCCGACACGATCACGCTCTCCGCCACCTGGGAGGCCACCGACGCGCTGCGCCTCTCCGGTACGGCCCGCTGGTCCAAGTGGTCCAACTTCCGCACGCTCGACGTCCAGAACCTCGACTTCAGCGGCGACTTTGCCAACGTTCCCGTCGAGAACAACTGGGACGACACGTGGTTCTTCTCCGTCGGCGCCGACTACAAGCTCAACGGCCAGTGGACGGTCCGCGGCGGCGTGGCCTACGACCAGGGCCCCGTTGAAAACCAGTACCGCATGGCCGTCATTCCCGACACCGACCGCGTCTGGTTCTCGGGCGGCGCCTCCTACAAGTACACGGACAACCTGACGTTCGACTTCGGCGCCACCTACATCAAGGGCGTCGGCGACACCGACCTCTACAACGAGGTCGGCGGCAAGAAGATCGGCGAATTCAAGTCGCTCGACTCCTACATCTTCTCCGCCCAGATGCAGTACCTGTTCTAAGGTAGTCCTTCAGGATTAAAAAAGCACCGCAAGCCTTCTCCAAGAAGGCTTGACGGTGCTTTTTGTCTTTCAGGGGACACATCATGCTGACGGATTAGCCCGCTTCTAAACCTCTGTTGCAATGTGTTAGGGTGCACACCTTGTTCGGGAAAACACGCATTAAAAAAGCCCGAAAAGCGACATGTGTCGCGCACTCTAATCCATACCAGGAGCAGATCTTGCATCAGAATTTCATCCGCGCCGCCGCTGCCGCCGCCGTGGCCGCCGCCTTCTCCTCCGCCGCCGTTGCCGGCGGCTTCCAGCTGACGGAGCAGTCCGCTCTCGGTCTCGGCCGCGCCTACGCCGGCATGGGTGTCGACGGCACCGACGTCTCGGGCCTCTACTACAACCCCGCCACGATGACGCTTCACACGGGCACGCAGGCCCAGTTCGGCTTCGTCGGCGTCGGCCTCAACCTCGACTACAACGCCAAGGACGGCGGCTCCGACCACGACGAAAACGGCCGCAAGCACCCCGAAGCCGTGCCCAACCTCTTCATCTCGCACCAGATCAACGACGTGACCTGGATCGGCTTCGGCTTCACGGTGCCGTTCGGCCTCTCCACCGAATACGGCGAAGACTGGGAGCAGTCCGGCGAAGGCACGGAAGCCAAGATCGAGGTCTATGACTTCAACCCGTCCTTTGCCTGGAAGCTCTCCGACAAGGTCTCGCTCGGTGCCGGCATCTCCTACCAGTACGTCAGGGCCGACCTCGGCTTCAACTGGGACAATCATCCCAAGCTTGGCGCCGTCAAGCCGGGCATGGCCTACACGAAGGTCTCCGGCGACGCCTGGGGCTGGAACGTCGGCTTGATGTGGACGCCTGTTGAAAGCGTCCGCATCGGTGCCTCCTACCGCTCCGCCGTCGGCCATACTGTCAACGGCACGCTCAATACCGACAGCAACATCATGGTCCCTGACGGAGAAAAAATCGTCGCACTGCCGACTTCCATGGACTCTCAGGTCTCCATGGACGCTCCCGCCTGGGCCATGCTCTCCGCCGCCTGGGACGTCAACGACTGGCTGAGCCTCTACGGCACCATGCGCTGGGCCGACTGGTCGAGCTTCAAGTCCCTGACGATTGAAACCAAGTACGCGAACTTCGAGTCCAAGAAGAACTGGAAGGACACGTACCTCTACTCCGTCGGCTACGACGCCCGCATCAACAGCTTCTGGACGCTGCGCGGCGGCATCGCCTACGAAACGTCCACGATCGACGACAAGTACACGCGTACCGGCACGATTCCCGACGCCGATCGCTGGTGGTTCGCCATCGGCTCCTCCTTCCACTGGACGAAGGACTTCCAGACGGACGTGGGCTTCGCTCACCTGCACGGCGTGCATGAGCGCAGCCTCTACAACTCCGAGCATGAGGAAATCGGCAAGTTCCGCAAGCTTGATGCCTACATCATCGGCATCCAGGGCCAGTACCGCTTCTAAGGTCTAGCCTGCGGCGAACTCCGCCACATCCTGCACTCCGAATCCCGGCGTCTCCCAGACGCCGGGATTTTTGCTTTCGGGGTACAGGAAATCGACAAGCAGCGTGCCGAGGTCGGCGCCCTCGGGCAGTGCCGGACGCTCGAAGCCCTCGAATTCGGGGCAGTCGGTGAGGCCCGCGCTTCGGCAGAGGACGGCGGTGTAGAGCGCAAGCCCCGTCTCCATGCTCGGACGAAGGCCGAAATGCTCGAGAAGAAGCGTAAGAAGCGCGAGGTCCTCGTCCCATAGAGTCTCGGGAGCGGGATGAAGGGAGGAGAGAAGGAGGACGGGAGACCTGTCGTCATGAAGGAGGCATTCGCCGGCCGTCGGGCGCGTGCTGTCGGCATGAAGGCACGCAAGGACCGTCACCTCTCCCTCGGTGAGAAGAAGCGGATCCACGGGCGTGCAGCGGATGAGTTCCTTCAAGCGCGCCGCATAACGTCTGCATCGATGAGCTCTCAGCATGGTCGGGCCTCCATCGGCCGCTCGCAGGATCGGGCGGCCTTCACCTAATCCTACGGCATATCCGCCGAAGGCGTCGCCCCTCGCCTGTCGACCGCCGTTTTTCCAAAACTGCCGAATCTCTCCAGCAGCACCCATTCGAGCTCCCAAACCGTTATGCACAACGCATGAACGGACGAATGAGTGATTGGCATTCGCTCTTGCAACGCAAGTCCGACGCGGTAACGGTAGGTCGGTGACGACGTGTTTGACGCCGGCGACTCTCCAAACGCGTTCCGGGGAGTTTCCGTACTTCCTACGGTTCAATGACCTTCAATACCGGCGTTACCAGGCTCTTTTGCCTCAGAACCCCAAGGGTATTGCCCCAGGGCCTGAGGAACTAATGCAGGGCTCTTGCCAGGTACGTTTCGATATTTGAGTCATCTCATTACATTTTTCTGTCTTTTGTCTCCTTTGAAAATGAACATGTTGTCATGGTAACTCATTCCTGCGAAAAGGGTCTCCCCCTCATTTTTGGCTCCTCGCTGTTTTAAGTGGGTAGCCTCATGGCTAAAGGGAATCACACCGTCAGGGGCTCCGCCCCCGACACCCCCTGCGTTCGCCGCCACGTGGCTCGGGGGAAAGCCGGGCGTTTACGCCCTAACTTTCCCCGAACCACAGGCTATTTTCGCAGAATCATCTCGTCAAGCTGCTTTCGCGGCATATGCTCGGCCTTACAGCCTGCGCTATTCCACGACAGTTTGACGATTCGATTCCGCGAGAGAATTACCCACTGGAAACAGCGAAAGGCCTCATTTTTCCTCAATTTCGGGGATGCCCTTCTTCGCGCAATAGGCTTGATATTCGGACATGTGGTGCTCCTTGATGGCTGCCGCCGAGGTCCATCGCGTAAAGTGGGAATCGTGAGCCCTCAGCAGAAGCGCCTCGGCCGCCTTGATGTCGGCGTGCGCCTCCAGCCCGCAGGCCCGACACTTGAACCTGTCGCCCTTTCGATTCTTGCGGGAGGTGTAGCCGCACTCCGGGCAGGTCTGGCTGCTGTAGGCCGCAGGTACATAGAGAACACGTACGCCCCGCTCCGACGCCTTGAATTCAATCCGCTCGTCCATCTCCCCGCGAACCCAGGAAGAGAGACGCCTTCTCCAGACCTTGCTCAGCCCCTGGAAATTAAACGTGTGTCCGAACGCCTCGAAGATGAGAACGGCGCCTTCATGCATGTCCATCATTCGATTGAGCAATTCATTGATCAACCTCTTCAGTTCGGACCTGAAGGCGTTCATGCGCTTGTCGAACTTCTTGCTACCGAGATTGTTCTTCAGAATCCTCTTGGCCTTTGCAGCGTCGAACGGGCGGACGGTGCCGTCGGGCAGAGGAGGAAGCGGACGCGTCTTCGCCTGAAATCGATTCCGGATGCGCACCTTCTGCGTCAGCCAGTCCGACGTGGCGGACAGGACGACGCCGAGCTTTTCTCCGAATCGGTTTCCCTGCGCATCGTAGGCGACCTCCGTGTAACCCAGATCGAACGCCATGGCACGGACTCGATCGGGCCAGGCAGCGGAGTCGCAAGGGCATTCTTCCGTTTTGCGCCGATTCGAGACCTTCATGCGAAGCCCCGCAAACCGCCCCCCCGTAAAGGGATCGCATCCCAGAACCTCAAGACGAACGGCCGCCTTGAGCGGATTCGCGATGAGCACCGACCTGCCCGCACGATCGATCCTCTGCGAGGCAATTCGCGGACATCCCTTGACCGTCAGCGTCAGGGCGGTGTCGTGCACGCCGTTCATGACGATGTTCGTCATGTCCGTGCGCTCGTCGTGGCAGGCCGTGTACTCATGCGGCTCAAACCATTTGCTGACAGGCTTTCGATCAAGAATAACCTGCGCATTGTGCGAGACGAGCACGAGCAGGCCGTCGTTGGAGGCGACTTGACCAACCGGATTCGATCCAGGCAGCAGAACCTCCAGCATGACGGGCCCCTTCTTCGGGTACGTCAGACGGAAGGCAGGCTTCTTCCTGTTCCTGCAGGGCACGGTCTGACCGTCGGCCTGCAGGATCAGATCCCTGATCGGAACATTGTCGCCGACGACAACGGAGAACTTGTGCCCGAGCTTCGGCCTGGACACCGTGATCGTCATCTCGCGTCGGGACTCGTCGCGAACGGCCGTATAGGCGCTCCCCTCAAACCATCTTCCGGACATCGTCTTCGGGACAGGCGCACAGACGCCCGTCAAGGTCTTGACGGGGCAGCTCCAGAATTTTACGAATTCCGTACCCTTCGCAGGCTTGGCCCAATGAGGCGCTGCGGGATTTCCAACGATCCCGATCATGGCGCTGCCGAGCTTGCCGCGCTTGAAGTGAAGCACAGGCTTGTACTTGCTCTTCAGGTCTTCAAGATTGCCGCTCTTCCTTTTGATCTTGTCCTTCATGGGAAGACGTCCCTTGACGGTGACGCAGAAGGGGGTTGCACCCGGTTTCTTCATGAGGGGCACGATGGTTTCGTCGGCCGACGCATCGTAAACCGACTCATAGTGACCGGCGTCAAACCACTCGCTCAAGAAGGCTGATTTTGCAGGAAGCCGGCCTCCGAAGGACTGGATCGGGTAGCTCGTGAGACTGCGACGCGACTTGTCCAGAACGGGCTTGTGCTTCTTCAATGCGATGGAGACGTGCACTTCAAGCCCCGCGTCGGTCCAGACGAGCTGGATCGTCTGCTTCTTCACGTGAGCAACGGGAATCCGCGCACCGGTCCCTGCAGGAACTATGAATTCGCGACAGGGGAAACGGCCCTTCACCTTCACGAATACCCTCTGGCCGGGCTGACATGACATCAGCTCGAACCGGGTTTCGTCATCCTTTTCGAAGTACGTCACGCTGTAGGAGGACTCGTCGAACCAGATGCTTCGATTTTCACGGTGCCTGGGCGGCCTTCCCATGACGGAGTGGATCGTCGACTTCATCACGACGCAAAGCGAATGCCTGTGCTTGATGGCGGCGGCATCGGACTGCACGACGGGAGGAGGAACGTGTCCGTCCAACATGTCGAAAAACCGGGGAGAGAGGCCGGAGAGCAGCTGGTAACAATACCTGCGCTCGGCTTCATTGAACTTCTCGAAGCATCTTCTCGCTCTGATTTCGGACATGGCCCTGACCTGAATCTGGCGCCACCAGCGTTCCTTGATTCCCGCACTCTGCTGCAGGGCGCACTTCCAGTGACGCCCCTGAAGCCCGCCCGTGAGAAGCGGCTCAATGACAGCCTTCGGCTCAACCATGTGCCTGAACCCGCCGTGAGGAACCTTGACGGCCAGCTCGCCCAGATGCCTCTCAACGCCTTCCCGATCCTTGACGATGAGATCCCTCAGGTCACGGTAGGAATCCCCGATGACGTAGCGCCTGTAGTCCCGCATGTTGAAAAGTCGATGAAAGCGGCCGAGCTGCTTTCCGTAGGCCTTTCGAAGTTCCTCAAGCAGATCGCGGTCCGTTTCGGAAATGGAGCCCGCCTTGACGGGGCGGCAGATGGTCCGCATGTCGACAGGCTTGTTGCTCCTGAAGGCTGAGAGACGTTCGCGGGGAACGTAATAAAGCTGGGAGGGATCGGAGAAGTCGGAGAGAAGCATGGCTTGCACACTATTGATTTGTTTCTTATGGTCAAGCCATCATAAGGCAGTCTTCGAAAAAACGCGTCCCCTGCATTCAGGCCTTCATTTTAGTATTCATAGCACCAATGAAATATCGGATATGAATCACGCAGTCTTAAGCCCTTCATCGCGGGCGTCGGAGATCCGTTTGTTGCGTCCTGATCGTCGGCCGTACAGCCGGGCGCAGAAGACAGTCATCAGCGTGATGACGTCGCGGGCGAGCTCCTCTTCAAAGGTGGTGACGGCACGAGCGTCAAGAACCTGCAGATCAGTAATTGGATGGTCAGCTCCCAAGGGGCATCGAACACCGGAGACCATCCATGCAGAACTTGACAAAAACGCAAAAAAAGAAGCACTCTCTCTTTTCTCTCGCTAGCGGGCTCGGGGCCCATGCGAGTACACCGGCATCAAAGTGCCATTGAGTCTCGATACTCATACGATAAGAGGAGTGCTTCGACATGAATACTACACAAAATTCGACTAAAAGCAAAATCGTGAAAGTCATCGGCGTTGACCTTGCGAAAGATCATTGCGATGTCATCGGCTACGATGAGAACGGAAAAATTTGCTTAAGGCTGGATGGATGCTCCTATGCAAAGCTTCGGGAGATTCTGGCCAATCTGCCTCAGGCTGTTGTCCTGATGGAGGCATGCAAGGGTAGTATGTTCCATGCTCGGAGCATCGCCGATCTCGGGCACGAGGTGCGCCTTGTCAAAGGCACCGACGTAAAGGCACTTCGCAATGTCAATCATAAGAATGACCTGCGTGACGCCGCCTATATCGCCAACCTTTACTTCGTACCGGGTATCAAGTACGTCTACATTAAAAGTCAACAGCAACAGTCCCTGCAGTTTCTGCAGAACGAGTATAAGAGCCTTCAGGAGCTGCGCATTCAAGTAGGCAATCAGATCCACGCAGGACTCGAAGAATTCGGATGTCCCGTCCGAAAATCTTCGAAGTTCATTAAGACCCGCATGGTGGCGCATCTTGAAAAGCATGCCGAGCTTATTCCTGAGGACGTGATGGCTTCGTTTATGCGCAGGCGTGAAATTTGGCTCAATCTTCTTCAGCAAGAGGAGGAAGCCAAGAGGCGGCTGGAACAGGTGGCTACAACGGATGCCAATGCAAAGCGCATCATGACGGTTCCCTGCGTTGGACCTCAGACGGCAGTAGGACTGCTGGTTCATGTTGGCGTCGACTTCGGGCGCTTCAAGAACAGCAGGCAGTTTGCGGCCTCCCTCGGGCTTGTACCAAAGCAGAATAGCACTGGCGGCAACAACACGCTCAACCACATCACCAAATGTGGGCCCAAGAGGCTTCGCTCCAATCTCGTGCAGTGCGCGCAACTCGTCCTCATGTACGCGGAAAAGTGGAAGGGGAATTTCGGTGACTGGGTGCGAAAAATGCGAGACAGCGGAAAGAAACATGGCGTCATTGTCTGCGCCATCGCAGCCAAGTTAGCTCGAATCATTTATCGTCTGATGAAAGACAAGGTCGATTACACACCTATACTAAGCTGTTAAAGGTACATATCGCACAGAGCGATCATCGGCCAATTCCCGCCAAGGACTACGAAGGCAACTACTAGTGACGAATCGTGCTCAACGCAATAGAGTGATGCTTAGATGCAAACTGTGATATCTCGCAGATCGCGATAATTACGCATTAGTTATAAAGCACCTCTATTGCCCCGAATCTCACTATGTCGGCGGAGGTCTAGGAATGAATGCCTCCTGACCGCGGATGTATTTCAGTGAAGCCCTTTCTTCAACTTCGAATGAGTTGCAGCAGGTTTCTTCTGGTAGGAGTCTGAATGAGTTACAGGCGCGCAGTGCGCGCTCAAAAAGGAAGGAAATAGAGCCTGATGAAAGCTTGTTGTGCGCAAGTCGACGAGGTCTTTCGAGCGACTTACCAGGCGCTCCGCTTACGAAGATAATGGGGAACCAAACCCTGGCAGGCAGCTGCTTGTCATATGAAAGCCTTCTCGATTCCGTAATCCGACTTTACAAATTTAGTGGTGTGGCTTCGCCACGTATTGGATGGAGGACGCGCATGGGCGCGCCCTCCAGAGGGAGTTGTACCCAAAAAAGGCACTTCGTAAATTTACGTGTTAATGTACCCCTAAAGAGGTATGTCTGATCAACGTATATTCTTGCGCTCGCCGCTTGGCAACCCGCCCACATGCTGTGGGCGGGCAAGCCCGCGATTATGGCGCAACAGATAGCGCGTCAAGGGTTCTTCGGCAATGAAAGGGGAGCCCCGTCCGTTCTACGAACGGCCACCCCATTAAATGCCTCGCCCCCTTGACCCGTCAGGCGACGGTAGCCGGGCAGCGCTGAGGGAGCGCAGCAGCTGGTTTTTCATCAGCTGTATGCTACGGTCCTCCTCGACCGCGTAAAAAGGGCCAAGCCAAGGAGACGACCGCTACCACTTAAGGGGTACACTTAGCTCAAAAAATCCCCCGAACACTTGCAAACGGGGAGCTGACCATGTATTTGCATCCGGGCGCAAATCTGTCTGATGAGGTTGACGCCGAAGCGTAGCAGGCGATCCTCCTGAATGACGACCAGGCGCTCCACGCTCCCCTCCATCAATCTGTTGACAAGTGACTTGAGTCCCGGTTTGCAGCAGTTGAGTCCGGAGCCAATGTCTGAAATTACTCTGTTGCATCCCGCGAGACGCAGGCGGCGTATCTGTCGGTCCAGATCATCTTTCTGGCCGTGGGAGGAAACTCTTGCGTACCCGACTACCTCACGTCGAGCACCGGTAACTGCAGTTTCATTTTTGATCTCGAAGCGTCTGTGACCGCCGAGGGTCCTGCGGCAAGTGAGTTTGCCTTTAGCGCACCAGCGGCGAATGGTGCTGGGACTTACGCCGTAAAGTCGGGCAATGTAGCCAATGGAATACAATGTCATGCTGTCCTCCCTTCAAAAGGGTCCTCCTATGGAAAGCATGGCAGATTTGGAAGGTTATCTAGTTACTAGTAAAACCCTCTGAGAGTCCTCCGGTTTGTGCTATCGTCACTTCCGACTCAAGACACAAAACGGAGCCCACACATGTCCAATAGCGCAATCCCAGACCTGATTTCCGAAGACATCTTCCGTTTCGGGCCCGGCGACAGATACGCGCTGCCCATCGGCACGGCGGCACCCGACGCGCTCGCGCTCTCGCAGATGGCCGAGAAGTGCCGCGCAAGGCATGAAAGGCTCCTCGTCATCTGCGCCGACCCGCTCGACGCCGTGAGGCTCGGGCAGGAGATCCCCTGGTTCAGTCCCGAACTCGGCGTCAGAAGCCTCCCCGACTGGGAGACGCTCCCCTACGACGTGCTCTCCCCGCAGGAGGACATCGTCTCCGAACGCCTTGAGACCCTCTACCGCATGACCTCGGGCACGAAGGGCCTCGACGTCGTGATCGCCTCCGCCGTCACGGCCGCCCAGCGCATGGCGCCCGTCGCCTACGTGGGCGCCAACACCTTCTTCTTCCGTCCCGGCGACACGCTCTCGGTCGAGGGCCTTCGCTCGAACCTCGCCGCCGCAGGCTACGCAGGCGTCAAGCAGGTGCTCGCAGCGGGTGAATTCGCCGTTCGCGGCAGCATCATCGACGTCTTCCCGATGGGCTCCGACAGGCCCTTCCGCCTCGACCTCTTCGACGACGAGATCGAGTCGATCCGCTGGTTCGACGTCGAGACGCAGCGCTCCATGGAGGCCGTCGACGAGATCAGGCTGCTTCCGGGACACGAGTTCCCCGTGACGCCCGAGGCTGTCACGGGCTTCAGGCAGCGCTGGCGCACGCGCTTTGCGGGCGATCCGGGCAAAAGCCTCGTCTACCGCGACATCGGCAACGGCGTCCTGCCGCCGGGCATCGAATACTATCTGCCGCTCTTTTTCGAGCAGACGGCCACGCTGGCCGACTATCTGTCGGCAGGCACGCGCGTCGTGCTCGTGGGCGACGTGCAGGCCGCGCTTGCTGGCTTCATGAAGGAGACGCTCTCGCGCCAGCGCATGCTCGAAACGGATGCGGACCGTCCCGCGATGAAGCCCGAGGAGCTCTGGCTCACGCCCGAAGCGTTCTTCACGAGCCTCTCGAAGTTCGCGCGCTTCACCTTCAGGCGCGAGGGCGCCCCCGAAGACGCGCTCGCCCTCAAGAGCGTTGCGGTCGACCGCAAGAGCCAGAACCCCGTCTCGAACCTCATCGCCTTCACGACGACCGAGAAGACGCGGGGCCGCCGCACGCTCATCGTTGCGACCTCGGTGGGCCGCATGGGCACGATGGGCGAGCTCTTCAGGGCGTCGGGCCTCGAATTCAAGGAGTACGAAAACTGGGCGGACTTCCTCGCGGGCGACGCGCCCGTTGGCCTTGCGGCCGCGCCGCTCTTTGCGGGCAGCCTCCTTGAGAATCCCGGGACGGCAATCCTCACCGAGACCGAGCTCTATGCCGCCAGCCCGAGGCGTTCGCGCCTGCGCCGCAACCGCCAGTCGACCAACATCGAAATGATCGTGCGCGACGTCTCCGAACTCAAGATCGGGGACGCCGTCGTGCACCTCGAGCACGGCATCGGCCGCTATCAGGGACTCGTGCACATGGACACGCCCGACGGTGAGGCCGAGCTTCTGCGCATCGACTACAAGAACGAGGCCAAGCTCTTCGTGCCGATCGCCAACCTCCACCTCATCTCGCGCTACTCGGGCGCCGATCCCGAGAACGCCCCGCTGCACGCCCTCGGGCGCGGCGACTGGGAGAAGGCGAGAAGGAAGGCGGCCGAGCAGGTCCGCGACACGGCGGCCGAGCTCCTGCACCTTTATGCGCTGCGCGAGACCCGCAAGGGCGTCGTCTTCCCCATCGACATCAGCGACTACGAGGCCTTCTGCGAGGGCTTTGCGTTCGACGAGACGCCCGACCAGGCGGCCGCCATCGGCGCCGTCCTCAACGACATGACGACGGGCAAGACGATGGACCGCCTCGTCTGCGGCGACGTGGGCTTCGGCAAGACCGAAGTCGCGCTGCGCGCGGCCTTCGTCGCCGTCTCGGCGGGCCGGCAGGTGGCCGTGCTCTGCCCGACGACCCTGCTCGCCGAGCAGCATGCCCAGACCTTCCGCGACCGATTCGCGCCCTGGCCCGTGCGCGTCGCCGAGCTCTCCCGCTTCAGGACGGGCAAGGAGACGACGAAGGCGCTCGAAGGCATCGCCGACGGCACGGTCGACATCGTGATCGGCACGCACAAGCTTCTCACCGACAAGGTGTCCTTCAAGCGCCTCGGCCTCGTCATCATCGACGAGGAACACCGCTTCGGCGTTCGCCAGAAGGAGACGCTCAGGAAGCTGCGCGCCGAGGTCGACGTCCTCACGCTCACCGCCACGCCGATCCCGCGCACGCTCTCGATGAGCCTCGAAGGCATCCGCGACTTCTCCGTCATCGCGACGGCCCCCGAGCGCCGTCTGGCGGTCAAGACCTTCGTGCACGCCGAGGAGCCGGGCCTCATCCGCGAGGCCGTCATCCGCGAACTCAAGCGCGGCGGCCAGGTCTACTTCCTGCACAACGAGGTGGAGACGATCGAGAACCGCCGCGAGCAGCTCGCCGCACTGATTCCCGAAGCGCGCATCGCCGTCGCGCACGGACAGATGAGCGAGCGCGAGCTCGAGCACATCATGCGCGAGTTCTACCAGCAGCGCTACAACCTGCTCCTCTGCACGACCATCATCGAGACGGGCATCGACGTCCCGACCGCCAACACGATCATCATGCAGCGCGCCGACAAGCTCGGCCTCGCACAGCTCCACCAGCTGCGCGGCCGCGTCGGCCGAAGCCACCATCAGGCCTACGCCTACCTGCTCACCCCGCCCTCGGGCGCCACGACGAAGCAGGCGAAGCAGCGCCTCGAGGCCATCCAGTCCCTTGAGGAACTCGGCAGCGGCTTCTACCTCGCCATGCACGACCTCGAGATCCGAGGCGCGGGCGAAGTGCTCGGCGAACACCAGTCGGGCGAGATCGCCGAGGTCGGGTTCGACCTCTACAGCCGCATGCTCGCCAACGCCGTCAAGTCGCTCAAGCGCGGAGAGCTTCCCGACTTCACGGAGCCCCTCGTGCCGACAACGGAAATCTCGCTCCATGCGCCCGCACTGCTACCGAGCAGCTACGTCTCGGACGTCTCGCAGCGCCTCGGCTTCTACAAGGAACTCTCGTCCGCGACGAGCGTCGAGGACATCATCCGCACGACCGAATCGCTCGCCGACCGCTACGGCAAGCTTCCCGAAGCCGCCCAGAGGCTCACGCAGATCCACAGGCTGCGCCTTCGCTGCGAGGCGCTCGGCGTGCGCAAGATCGACTGCGCCGACACGGCGACCGTCATCACCTTCACGGCAAGACCCGCCGTCGAGCCGATGGCGCTCATCCGCTTCCTGCAGTCGAGGAAGGACGCCCGCATGCTCGGGCCCGACAAGCTGAGGATCGACTCGGGCGGCGCAACGCCCGAAAACCGCCTCGCACTCGTGCAGACCGTGCTCGCGGCGCTCGAAGCGCCGGGACGATGAACCCAATGGAATGAAAGGACCTGAATCATGGGCATTGAAATCGAACGCAAGTTTCTCGTGAAGTCGGACTGCTGGCGGGAGCTCGGCCGCGCCGTGCGCTACGCTCAGGGCTACCTCTGCAGCGACAGGGACCGCACGGTGCGCGTGCGAACCGTGGGCGACAAGGGCTTTCTCACGATCAAGGGACGCGGGAGCGGCATCGCGCATCCCGAATACGAGTACGAGATTCCCTACGACGAAGCCAGGGCCATGCTCGACGAGCTCGCCGAAAAGCCCGTCATCGACAAGACCCGCACGAAGATTCCCTTTGCGGGCTTCGTCTGGGAGGTGGACGAATTCTTCGGCGACAACGAGGGCCTCGTCATGGCCGAGATCGAGCTGCCGTCAGAGGACGCTCCCTTCGAGAAGCCCGAGTGGATCGGCGAGGAGGTGACGGGAGACCCGCGCTACTACAACTCGATGCTCGCAAGAAATCCGTACAAAAACTGGCGGCGCTGATCCCGAAAACACGCTCGTCCCAACCCGCGGCACCTCAGGCATTACCCTGCAAAGCACGCGAATGCAGGCGTTTTGTCGCATACTTTCAGTCTTGAAGTTTTTTTCAATCGAAGGATTCTCCATGCAGGCACCTCAAACCGAATCGCCCTCCGAGTTCACGACATCCGCCGTTCTGGCCGCCTACAAGGCGCTCCCCGAATCGCTGCGCCCCTTCTATGCGCACATCCACTGCGGCTCCGCCGCGATCGTCGCCGCGCTCGGCCTGACGGCCGAAGGCAACAACGTTCTGGAGATTGCCGTCAAGGCCATCGAGGACCTTGCCGACGATGCGGAAACCTTCGACCGTGACGCGGCCGCCGAGAGCGGAACCCTCGCAGACATGATTCGCGAGCTCGCGGCAACGCTCGGAGACGACCGCAATCCGCTCGTCGTCTCGCTCGACGCCATCGGGGGCGCGATCTTGGCCTCGTCCATCGTCCTCGGGGCGGACCCCGACGACGATGAGGATCCCATCGAGCACTATCTCTACGACAACAGCGATCTCACGGGCCTCATGGGCGCCTACTGGGACCTTCAGGGTGTTCTTGAGTGCATGTTCGGCGAAGTCGGCATGAACGCCGACTTCCGGGGCAGCCTCATCGAACTTCCGACCGAGGCCGTCAGCACCGCCGAGCTCAACAAGAGCCTGCAGCGCCTTTCGTCGACTTCCCGCGCCTGCTTTGCCTGGTGTCACAACCGGCTCGTCTCGTTGCTTCGCGACATCTCGAACGACGACCCGAAGATTCTCGAGAAAAACCTTGAGAGCTCCGGCATTCAGCCGCTTTTCATTCCGGCCGTACTCAGGCAGTTCAACGAGTCCCGCACGGCAAGCGGCGTGCTCGCCCCGTTCGCCCGCCGCTTCTCGCCCTTCAACCGAGAGTTCGATGCCGTTTGCGAACAGTTCTGGAACCTTCAGCGAGCCGTGAGCCAGAAGGCCGACCATCCCGCCCGAGTCGCTCTTGCCCTTCTCGTCTCCGCCCTTGCCGCCATGTTCGACTGTCGTCCCGAAGACATCGACGCCCGCGCGAGCTCCCGTCTCGAGGAGTCTGACGATCTCGCAGCCTCCGATCTGGGACTCGCCCTCCATCTGGCAGGCATCGTCGCCGGTGTGGAACTCGTCGAATCCGACGACCCCGTCATGCAGATGTGCAGGAGCTTCGACGAGGCATGCGAAAGTACCGAAGTGACTAAGGCGATCTGCCTTCCGCTCTCATGCGCACTCACCGCCGCCAACCATTTCCTGGAGAACAAGGCCGCCGTCACGGAACACATCAAGAAGCTCCATCTGGCAGACGTCGATCCCGAAGCCTTCCGTCACGCCCTTGACATGCTTTCGCAATTCCTCGTTCAGCATCCCCCTGAGAAGGACGACGCCCCCATTCTCAAAAAGCACTTTTCCTCCTTCATCGAAAGCGACTGCGATGGCCTCGATGCAGCCGAACACTACGCGAAGCTTCTCAGCGAGACGCTTTCCAGAATGGACGAGGAAAGCCGCGAGCTTTTCACGGCGTCCATCATCCCGCTGGGCTACCTGGTGGGCGGCATCTTCACCCGCACGCCTGAGGAAGTCAAGGAATTCTTCAGGCAGGCGTTCCCCGGATTACTCCTCGACCCGATCATCGCCATGTGCATGCTCATCCTGCCCGCCATCCACAAGCTCGCGATCGAGGCCACGGAGAAGATGGAAGCCGCCACTGCCTGACGTCTCCCAGGCCGTCGTCATCGCCGACGGCATCAGACGCATCCGTCGCCCGGCTTCCGTGAGCCGGGCGATTTCTTGCTGCAAAGTCCGAACCTCTCCCGGAGTTCCTTCATGCCGCCCGCCAAACGAAAATCCGCCGCATCTCTGACTCAGCGCGCATTCACCTCCCGTGATCTCGCCGACCGCCTCATGACCTTTTCCGACCGGGACCGCGGCCTCTACTGCGCACTTCACGCCGGCAGCATCGATCTGCTCCTGGCTGCCTGCGGTTCGAGGACCGTTCTGGCAGAAAGGCTCGCCCGGGCCTCGAAGGAAGGCCAGTCTTTTGCTGCGGATCTCGCGGCCGCCCTTGAGGCGGAGTTCTTTGTCCGCAGATACGCCATGGACATCTCGGGCTGGGACCATGAGCTTGTAGATCTCCGAGCGGCCGAGCTAGCCGACCTTGCAGGCAGCGAACGCAATCCCATGACGGCCATGCTCAGAGCGCTCTCGCATGCACTCTTCCACATGTTGTCCTTCGACAATCCGAGCGCGTCTGCGGATTCTCTTGAAGACATCCTCGGCCGCCATCCCGACGTCGATCGTCTGCATGCCGTTCTGGAAGGAAGCGCGGTCTTTCTCTCAGGTCCCGACCTGCAGTCCGTAACGCCCGAGCACTACGGATCGAGCAGACTCATCGTGCCGACCGCTCCCGCCCGTGCCAGGCAGATTGAGTTCGAGCTTTTGCTTTCGTCGCGCCTGCCTCCGGACATCCTCGGATTCGTCGCCTGGCTCCACAACACGCTTTTTGACGCCGTCATTCACATCGGCTGTTCCAACACCGACCTGATCTACTCGCGGATCAGGAACGCTCCGACCTGCAGCGACCGCGCCGTTGCGGCCGTCAGACAGCTCAAGGAATCCTGCAGGATTTTCCGGCTGCTTGAATCTCATGCAGGAACGTTTGATCCCAGGACCGTCAAGTCGAGGCAGCTCGACGAACTCAAGAAGCTCGCGAAGCCCTTCTTCGACATTGACGAGGCAGGCAAGTCCGTCTCGCATGCAGGCACGGCGCTTCGGCTCCTTCTCGTGGCGCTTGCCGCCCAGACGGGACTCGATCCCGAAAGAATCTCCAACGCCCGCGAGGATCTTCTCAAGCATTGCGACCGCTGCACGCCCGAGCGCGTCAACGCCCATCTCTTTGCCGCCCGCCAGGCCTTCGACCTGCTCGACATTGATTTCGGCTCTCTGGACGACGTCCAGCAAAGCCTCCTGCGTGCCGACCCGATTCCGTGCAACAACTGGGACAGCCTCCATGGAACGGGCCGGATTTGTCCCGAGATGACCTGCTCCGATCCCGCCGTGTTTGAGTTCGCACTCATCATCAAGGGACTCGGCGGCCTTGCCTGGGCCTTCATCAGCAGGGGCTGCGGATACACGGTGCAGGTGAAGGAGAACCTGTCGGATCTGCGCATGTTCGAAATCGCCGTGCAGATCGAGGAGGCGCTCGAGCTGGCGAACGACATCTGGCTCCAAGCCGACGACTACGTTGCCGGCATCCTCCATGCTCAGAACTCGCTGCTCGAGCTCGGCGAAGAGGCGCCCGCGCACATCGCGGAGGCAACGACCCGAATCCTCCGCAGCTTGCAGTCCGGGCGGTCGGATCTGGCGAACTCTCTCGTCGCGATCGACTTCATCATCCGTCATCTGACCGGCGACAAGGACGGACCGGCGCTGCTCAAGGAGCTCTCGGCGGGCCTGCCCGAAGACATGTATTCCATACTCACGGCCTCGCTTGCGGCCGCGGCCGACGTTGCTCGGCATGAGCTTGAGGACGAGAAGGCAGGATCCCGACCGGCCTGAGCCCGAAAAACAAGGAAACGCCCGCTCCAAATCGAATGTCGGGCGGGCGTCTTCACAAGGCGTGGTGCTCGGGCTCAGTGCTTGAGCGCGGCGAGAGCGGCGAAGGGATTGGGCTTTTCGGCCTCGACCTCCTCGTCGCTCGTGTTTTCATAGTCCATCTCGCAGTCGTCGTGAAGCGGCATGGCGGGAAGCGACAGGATCGCCTCCTCCTGAACCCAGTCGGCGACGGAAAGGCTGCGGCTGCCGACGATGACCTCCTCGTCGTCGCCTTCTTCATCGAGCGGGAGCGCATTGGCCTCGGCTTCGGTCTTCGTGAAGCGGAAGACGAGCTCGCGGCTGACGGGAACGCTCACGGGCTCGTTGCAGCGCGCGCACTGCATGACGACCGTGCCCTCGAACGAGAGGCTTGCGGCGGGAAGTCGCTCGACGATGCCGAGTCCCGTCACGCTGAACTTCAGGGAGCCCTCAAGCGCCTGAATGAAGTGCGCGAGCTCAGGCATTTCGTCAAGCTCAAGCGTGCCCTCCACGGTCTGGCGGGTGCGGGCGATTTCGAAAACATCGAGCGTAAGAGACATGGTCATCCTCAATAAAACTTTCAGGCCCGGAACGGGCGCCCTGAAAGGATACATTGTTCACGCGCAGGCGGCGGGAATTTCGCTCGCCCGCCTCGGGACTTCCCGCTACAATTCCTGCATTATGACAAAAGCACTCATCCTCGCCTCGAGCTCCCGCTACCGCCGCGAGCTCCTCGACCGTCTCGGCATCGCCTACACGTGCGAAAGCCCCGACATTGACGAATCCTCCCTGCCCGGCGAAACGCCGCAGGACACCGCGATGCGCCTTTCCGAAATGAAGGCCCGCGCAATCTGGAACAAGCACCCCGGCGCCGTCGTCATCGGCTCCGACCAGGTGGCCGACCTCAACGGCGTCAAGCTCGGCAAGCCGCACACGCACGAGAACGCCGTCCGCCAGCTCAAGAGCATGCAGGGCCACGACGTCGTGTTCACGACGGCCCTGTGCGTCATTGACGCCGAAGGCCGAGCCGAGCGCGTCATGTCCCAGACGACGATCCGCATGCGCACGCTCTCCGACGAGGCCATCGAGGCCTACGTCGAGCGCGAGAAGCCCTTCGACTGCGCCGGCGCCGCCAAGATCGAGCGCCTCGGCATCGCGCTCATGGAAAGCGTGAAGTCGGACGACCCGACCTCCCTGATCGGCCTGCCGCTCATGGCGCTCACCACGCTTCTCACTCGCGCGGGCGTTGAAGTCCTCCCCGGCCTCGACGCCTGATTGAGGAGCACGTCCCATGGCCGGCACGATCTACTGCCTTCCCAACCTCATCGCCGACGGCACGCTTGAAGCCGCCATTCCGCCCGCCGTGCGCACCCGCGCCGCAGGCATCCGCCTCTTTTTCGTCGAGGCGGCCAAGAATGCGCGCGCCTACCTGAAGCTGCTCGGCCATCCCGGCCCCATCTCGGAGCTCAGGATCGAGGAGATCGGACACGATCCCGACCCCGCCCTGATCGACCGCTGGCTCGAGCCCGTCCTCGCGGGCGAGGATACCGCGATCGTCAGCGAGTCGGGCTGTCCCGGCATTGCGGATCCGGGCGCGCAGATCGTTGCAAGGGCCCAGGAGCTCGGCCTGCGCGTCGTGCCGTGGGTCGGTCCCTCGTCGATTCTCATGACGCTCATGGCGAGCGGGCTCGACGGCCAGCGCTTCCGCTTCCTCGGCTACCTGCCCGTGCATGCGGATGAGCGCGCCGCGGCCCTCAGGGACCTCGAGGCCCAGAGCCGCCGCTCCGAGACCCAGCTCTTCATCGAGACGCCGTACCGAAACGGCGCGATGCTCGAGAGCCTCGTCTCCACGCTCGCCCCCGACACCCGCGTCACCGTCGCGACCGACGTGACGGGCGAGCATGAATCCATCCGCACGATGACGGTCCGCGCCTGGGCCGCGCTCACGCCCGAGGAGCGTGCGCTGCCCAAGCTTCCCACCGTCTTCGCGCTCCTCGCCGCGCCCCGCGGCACGGCACCGCGCTATGCGCCGTCCGACGCCCGCCGCAAGGGCGGCAGGGACGCAGGCCGCCCCGACGCAGGCCGGAACTTCAGGCCCGCTCAGAAAAAGGGACGAGGACGATGAACGTGAACGCGATCCTCGCAGGTCTTCAGCAGCTCTCCCCCGACCGCATCATGACGGCCGCGGGGTTCCTGCTCGTGCTTCTCGTCGCCCTTGCGATGTGGCTCGCCGCCAGACGCAGGCAGGCAAGACGCAACATCGGCCTCTCGAAGATCGCCGCCGGCCTTCCCGAAGGCGACGGCCCCGTGACGAGGGCCGCCCCGAAGCTCTCGCGCCCCGACCCGCTCGAGGCTGACCGCCTCGCACTCGAAATGCTCGAGTCCGACGAGAACGACGCCGAGGACATCGAGGAGATCAGGCACACGTCCTACACCGAGCGCGTGAACGTCCCGAACGCAGCCGCCCGCAGGGAGACCGCTCCCGAACCCAGACGCGAGCCCGACGTTGCGGTGCTCGCCCCCGAACCGAAGCCCGAACCCGATCCCGAACCGAGGCCCGAGCCCGCCTTCAGGCGCGAACCCGAACCCGCGCCCGTCCCCGCCGTGCCCGTCGTGCCGCCCATGCCCGAGTGGGAGTTTCTCAAGACGCTTCCCTTCATGGTGAGGCAGGGCCTTTCCACGGGACACGCCGACATGCTCGGCATCGGCGTCGAGGCGGTGTTCTTCCCCGCCGAAGCGGTCAACAGGCTCGATGATCCCGTCCTGCGCCTCGTGCCCTTCCTGCCCGCAGACGAGGGCGAGCTCCTCTGCCGCGAATCCGACCGCCGCACCTTCCAGGCGGGCGGCCTCTACGCACAGCCCGACGCCGTCATCGCCCTCAGGGCAGGCGGCGTGCTCGCCGTCGAGTACAAGTCCCGAGGCGGCCGCATGGACGACCCGCACGACATCCCCGGCAGCCTGCGCCCCAAGGACCTTCTGCAGACCGTCATCGGCGCCATGGTGCTCTCCGCCTCCGAAGGCGTCGCCTGCGCGCCCGTCCTGCGCACGAACAACGCCGTCTACTTCCTGAGGCCGGGAAAGACGCTCGCGACGCGGCTCGCCGAACGCATCGGCGCCGCCGTCACCTTCGTGAAGCCCTACGCCGAACGCAGCGGCATCAGCGCCTCCGACTACGCGGAGCTCTGCGTCGTGCCCGCCCAGATGCTCTCGGGCAGGCCCGCACGCTCCGAAGGCGGCCTGAGAGGCGAGGCCGCACACGCGCGCATGCTCCGCTGAGGCCGTCCTTCTCACGACGGATGCGTGATCCCAAATCACGCCGAATCCGCAAGCTCCTCTGTGTCAGGTAGTTACGCCCATGGTTCGTTGCGAAAGCGGGGACTATAGTGGGAGGATGACATGCCGGACCATTTTCGGAGGAGACCACATGCGAACCGCCCCGACGCTCACCCTTTCCATTCTCACGCTGGCGTCCCTTGAAGCTGCGGCCGCCCTTTCGGCCACGGTGCCGCCCGCCTGGCTCAAGGCCGAGGTCTCGCTGCCTAGCACAGCCGCTCGCCGCTCGTCGTGAGGCTCTCCCCCGACATGACGCCCTGCAGGGCCAAATACGGCAATGAGGCCGCCTCGAAGTGCAGCAGGCTCTTCGGCCTCGTCTCCTCGCGCGTCACGGGCGTCTCGCTCTCGCCCGCCGTCGAAGGCGTCTGGCGCTGGGAGGCCCGGGGCGCCCTCGCCTTCACGCCCGAGGAACCCTGGCCCGAGCGCACAACCTTCAAGGTCGACCTCTCGGGCCTGCGCCTGCCCTCCGCAACGACGCTCAACACGCCCGTGATCGACTTCACGACGCCGCCCCTCACGATGACGTCGGGGTTTGCGACCTTCTGGATGGACCCCGCCGTCTCGGGCGAGCGCGCCCTTACGGTCGACGCCCTGTTCTCGACGACCATCGCCGACACGAAGGCCTTCGAGGCCTCGGTCAAGGTCGACGTCCCCTCAAGGAGCGGCCTCACGTTCGGCAAGCCCGTCTTCATCTGGAACCATTTCCGCACGGGCTTCTACATGAAGCTCCCCGTGCGCACGCTCGGCAGCGCGGCCAACGTCCGCATCACCTTCCCGAAGGCCGCGGGCAAGTGGAAGGCTGCTGACGGCCGCCATCCCGTCGTGCAGCCGGGATTCCGGCAGGCGTTCGTGAGCTACACGATTCCTGCGGCCGACAGCCTCTACAAGATGGGCGAAGCCTCGCTCAGTCCGACGCGCACCGAAACGCTCGAGCAGGTCTACGAGCTCGTGCTCAGGCCCTCGCTCCTCACGAAGCCCTCGGACATCGTCGCGGCGATGCGCGTCACGGCGCTGCCCGCACGCATGAACGAGGAAGCCGTCTCGCCCACCGACTGGCGCAGAGCACCCGCCGTCACGCCCGACGTACTCGCGCGCGGCACGCCCGTCCCCGTCTCGATCGCGCAGGACCCCGACACCCCGTCCGACAGCATCCGCCTTCTTCTCAAGGCCCGCCCCGGCGACTTCCTCCATCTGGCGCTCCCTGCGGGCTTCGGTCCCGAAAAGGGCGCCGTGCTCGCCGACGGCTGGACGACCGTCCTTGCGGCGGCCGACCCCGGCGCCGCAGTCGGATTCCTGCAGCCCGGCAGCATGATGACGCTCTCGGGCTCGAGAACCCTCACGCTCATGGCCGACGGCGTCGACCGCATCCGTTGGCGCATCGAGCGCATCAGGGATCCCTACCTCGCGCTCACGGCCCAGAACTGGCGCGCACACGAGACCGTCACGAACGCCGAGGCCCTCTCCGAGGCTGCCGACGGCGTCATTCCCGTTGCTGCGGGCAGGCGCTTTGCGTCGCTCCCGCTTGACGAGGCGAAGCTCCCCGGCGGACGCGCAGGGCTCTTCCAGATCACGCTCACGGGCGAGAAGAAGACGAAGGACGGCTGGGGCGTTGCGGCCATCGCCGCCAAACGCGTGCTCGTCACCGACACGGCCCTCATCGCCAAGACCTCCCGCGACGGCAGCCACGTCGTCCACGCGGCCGACCTCGTGAGGGGCGTTCCCGCCGCAGGCCTTCGCGCCGAGCTGCTCGGCGCCAACGGTGTCCCGCTCGAAACCGTCACGACGGACGAAACCGGCGCCGCACGCTTTGCAACGACGCGCGGACTTGAGCGCGAAAAGGCGCCCGCCGCCGTCGTCGTTACGAACGAAGCGACGGGCGACCTCGCCTGGCTCTCGCTTTCCGACGCCTCCAACGTCGACCATGACCACGACTTCAGCACCGCCGGGCGCCTCGTCTCCGAGGACGGTCTCACGGGCCTCGTTTTCTCCGAGCGCGGCATCTACCGTCCCGGCGAAACCGTGCACGCAGGCATGATCGTGAAGACCGCCGACTGGCACAGGCTCCCCGCAGGCATGCCCGTGACGCTGCGCATCACCGACGCCGCAGGCCGCACGATGCTCGAGACCGCCCCCGCACTCACGCCCGAAGGCACCGCATCGGCCGACTGGACCATTCCGACGGACGCCGTGCCGGGCGAAATCCGCATCGACCTGCTCGCGGGCGACGTCGTGCTCTCCACCCGCCATGCAGCGATCGGCGACTTCACGCCCGAGGCGATGCGCCTCACGGCCCGCATGACCCGGCGGTCGCCCGGCTGGATGAAGCCCGGCGACCTCGGCATCGACGCCACGCTCGCCATGTCCTACGGCGCCCCCGCAGCGAAGAAGGCCGTGCGCGCACGCCTCGTACTCTCGCCCGCCCGCGACATCTCGTTCCCCGAGCTCCCCGGCTGGACCTTCGTCGACCCCGCGCCCTTCGAGGGCACGCTCGACGAGGTGAAGGTGAAGTCCGTCGAGACGGACGCCGCAGGCCGCGCATCCCTCACGCTGCCGCTCTCCTCCACGGCGGGCACGCTCAAGGGCCGACTGCTGCTCGAAGGCTTCGAAAACGGCGGCATCAGGGCCGCCACGGAAAACGTCGGCTTTTTGATCTCGCCCGCCGACACCATGCTCGGCTGGCGCAGGCACGCGGAATCCACCGTCAGAAAGGGCGGCATCGACATGCCCGCGCCCGAGGCCTTCAGCTGGATCACGAGGGACGAGGAGCGCACGTTCGAATTCCTGCTCGTCGACCGCTTCCTCAAGCCCTGCGCCGACAGGCCGCTCACCGTCGCCGTCATGGCACGCCAGTCCGTCACGGAGCTCGCCTCCGACAGCACGGGACGCCTGCGCTACGACGAGCGCAGCGTCGAACGCCCCGTGAGGGAGTCCGCCGTCACGACCGACGCCAACGGCCGCACGACCGCCTCGCTCGACACCTCGGCGCCGGGCGACTTCTCCCTCGTCGTCAAGGACGAACAGGGCCGCGTGCTCGCGCGCCTGCCCTACCACGTCGCGGGCGAGGACCTGCGCCCCGCCCTTTCGGGCGACCTGCCCGCCGCCACGGCAAAGCTCGTTTCGGACAAGTCGACTTATGAAGCGGGCGAATTCGCCTGTCTCGACATCGTGTCGCCCTTCGAGGGGCTGGCGCTCGTGACCCTTGAAGCGGATCGAGTGCTCGTCTCCAGGTGGGTGAAGGTCAGCGCGGGCACGAACGCCGCGCAGATCGAGGTGCCCGAAGGCTACAGCGGGCGCGCCTTCCTGAGCGCCTCGCTCGTGCGCTCCTCGAAGGATGCCGCGCGCTTCCTCAAGGCCTATGCCAGGGCGACCGCGCCCGTGACGCTCAACATGAAGCCCCGCACGCTCGGCGTGAAGCTCGAGGCGCCCTCCGTGGTGCCCGACACGCGCGAGCTGAAGGTCACGGTCAAGTCAGATGCGCCGGGCCGCGTCTTCCTCTGGGCGGTCGACACGGGCATCCTGTCGCTCACGGGCTACAGGACGCCGTCTCCCGTTCATGCGCTTCTCGAGGACCGCGGACTTCAGGTCGACACGCGCCAGACGCTCGACGGCCTGATGCCCGAAGGCATGAAGCTTCCTGGCGAGGCGCCCTTCGGCGGCGGTTTCGGCTCGAGGGCCATGGCGGCCGACGCGATGGCCAATCCCTTCAGGCGCACGATGGATCGTGCGGCCGTCTGGTGGGCGGGAAGCCTTGAGACGGATGAAAAGGGCCGCACCGTCACGGTGTCGCTCCCGTCCGAATTCAACGGCGGCGTGCGTCTCATGGCCGTGGGCGCCTCCGAGGGTCGCGTGGGCGGCGCCTCGATCGACACGGCCGTGCGCGCGCCCTTCATCCTGACGCCGATCCTGCCGGGGTTCGCCGCACCGGGCGACGTCTTCACGGGCGTCGTCTCCCTCAACGGCGAGGCGCCCTGGAAGGGATCCGTGGCGCTCGGCCTGCCCGAGGGACTGAGCGCAGGCGCGCTCTCCGCACCTCTCGTCCTTGAAGCGCCGGGCGAAGCCGCCGCACGCTTTGACATTGCCGCAGGCGCCGTGCCGGGCGCCGCATCCGTCACCGTGACGGCCACGCCCGAAAAGGGGTCCGCCGTCACGCGCACGACGTCCTTCTCGATCAGGCCCGCAGCCCTCAGGACCCATGACGTCCTATGGGGACCGCTCGCCGACGTGAAGACGGCCGACGTGACCGTCAAAGCCCGCCTGCTTCCCTTTGAAAACGAAACCTCCCTCACGGTCTCGACGACGCCGCTGCCCCTTGCGCACGGCCTCGTGCGCAGTCTTCCCGAAGCCTTCTGGCTGAGTTCGGACGCGGCCCTCTCGGCCGCCATGCCCTGGGCGCAGCTCGTCGGCGCCCCCGTCGCGAAGCTTCCCGCAGGCGACGCCGATGCGCTTCGCAGGGATGCGGCCGCCCGCATCCAGAAGGCGCTCGACACGATCGAGGGCCAGCTCGGCTGGAACGGCCTCTCGGCATGGCCCTGGGGCTCCCCGAGCCTCATGGCCACGACCTGGGCCCTCGACTTCGTGCTCACGCTGCGTGAAAACGGCCGCGACGTGCGTCCCGAACTCGTCCGCAGGCTTGCCGACGCCATCAGCAACGCCCTCGACGGCCTGACGCCCGACACGCTCGGCCAGGCCCGCACGGCCGCCTGGGCTCTGGCCCAGCTCACGCGCGAGGGCACGCTCGAAGCGGAGCGCATCGAGGCGCTCCGAAACCGCATGGACGCCCGCGAACTTGACTGGCGCAACGACCCTGCGGCGCTCTACATTGCGTACGCCTACCGCCTGATGCGCCTCACCGATGAAGCGGACGAACTGCAGAAGGCCGCCATTTCGATCGACGTCTCGAAGTCCGAGGGGAACGATACGCTGACGCTCGGCGGCATCCCCGCCCTTGCATCGACCGTGCGCCTTGCGCCGACGCCCGAAGGCACCGCACATCTCCTTCAGACGCTCGAATCGAGGCCGCTTGCGTCGCTCACGGATCGCGAACGCGCGTTCCTTGCGAGCGCGCTCCTCTCGGCGCCCTCGAACGGCGCACTGGCCGGAAAGCTTGATGCGGTGACGCTCGCCTGCACGGCGCCGGCAGCGGAGAAGCGCCCCGCCGAGTCGCTTGCGAAGGGCGACGGCTTCGTGACGCTTTCGGCGCCGGGCTGCACCGCCTTCCGCCTCTCGTCCGCCGCCTCCCTCAAGGGGCTCTACCACAGCACGACCGCCGCGGGCTGGCCCGCCGAGCCCCACAAGACCGCATCCTATGAAGGGCTTGAAGTCGTCAAGCGCATCCTCAACGAGGCGGGCGAGCCCGTCACGTCGGTGAAGGCGGGCGACGTGGTCACGGTCGAGATCCGCGCGCGCCGCACCTCGGGCAACGCCGAATCCCCCGTCGTCATCACGGACCTCTTCCCCGGCGGCTTCGCACCCGCCTCCACGGACGAGAGCCTGCAGGGGATGGACGTCCGCCAGACTGCGGTTTCGGAGGACCGCATGGTAGGCGTCTGCATGCTCGAGCATCAGGAATCGACATTCACCTATCGACTTCGAGCGCAAACGCAGGGAAAATATACGGTGCCGGCCGTTCAGGCGGCCGACGGCGCCGATCCGACGATCAAGGCGCATGACAAGTCCCTGACCCTCACCGTGACGCCATGAGCCTCACGGACAACACCAAACGGAGCACCTCATGAGAAGGTTTGCCCGTCTGCTTCTGGCCGCAGCCGTTCTGGCGGCAGCGGCCGGCGGCGGACTCATGATCTGGGCGAAGACCCAGCCAAAGCCCGGGCTCGTGCCCGAAGACACCCACTGGTCCCAGGCCGTCACCGACCGAGACGGCCGCCTCCTTCACCTCACGCTCTCCGAGGACGGCGCCTACAGGCTCCCTGTCCTCCAGGGCGCGGTGTCGCGCGAGGCGCTTGACGCGGTCGTGCGCTACGAGGACCGCTTCTTCCACTTGCATCCCGGCGTCAATCCCCTCTCGATCGGCCGCGCCGTCTGGTTCACCCTCACGGGCACCCGCCGCATCGGCGGCTCGACCATCACCATGCAGCTCGCCCGCAGGCTTCAGGGACTCGACACCCGCAGCTGGCGCGGCAAGCTCGAGCAGATGCTCTGGGCGCTGCGCTACGACATGCACTACACCAAGGACGAGATCCTCACGGCCTATCTGACCCTGACGCCCTATGGCGGCAACGTCGAGGGCATCGAGGCCGCCTCGCTCGTCTATTTCGGCAAGCACGCCTCGCAGCTCACCGCCGCCGAGTCGATCGCGCTCTCCGTCGTTCCCCAGAACCCCGTCAAGCGCCATCCCGTCACGGGCCCCGACTTCGACCGCGCGCGCCTTGCCGTAGGCAGGAAGGCGATCGACGGCGGGTTCGTGAGCGAGCGCCTGCGTCCCGTCGTCGAGGGTCCCCTCAAGGTGAGGGGCACGCGAGCGCTTCCCTTCGAGGCCCCGCACTTCACGCGCCTCGTCGAGGGCACGCGTCCCGATCCCGTCCTCAAGACCACGCTGAGCCTGCCGCTTCAGGAGTCGATGGAGAAGATCCTCTCCGAGAACGTTGCGCGGCTTCGCCCCTACGGCATTGAGAACGGCGCGATGCTCGTCGTCGACTCGCGCAACATGTCCGTCCTCGCCCAGGTGGGCAGCATCGACTTCTTCAACAGCGCCATTGCGGGCGAAGTCGACGGCACCCGTGCGGCGAGAAGCCCCGGCTCCACGCTCAAGCCCTTCGTCTACGGCCTCGCGCTCGACCAGGGCCTCATCCACTCCCGCACCATCCTTCTCGACTCACAGCGAAGCTTCCGAGGCTACCAGCCCGGCAACGCCGACAGGCGCTTCCGCGGACCGCTTCCCGCCGTCGAGGCCCTCAACGACTCGCGCAACGTGCCCGCCGTGACGCTCGCCTCCGAGATCAGGCCCGACCTCTACGACTTTCTGCGCGAGGCCGGCGTTCCGATGAAGCATCCGCGCGAGCACTACGGCCTCTCGATCGTGCTGGGCGGCGCCGAAGCGAGCGCCGAGGACCTTGCAAGGCTCTACGGCACGCTCGGCAACGGCGGCCTTCTGCGTCCGCTCGTGCGCCTTCCCGACGAGGAGCCCGCGGCCGCCAGACAGATGCTCTCGCCTGAATCCGCCTGGATCGTGCGCCGCATGCTCGCCGAGGGCGGCGAGGCCCTCAAGGTCGAGGGCGTGTCCGTTCCTCTCCTCTGGAAGACGGGCACCTCGAACGGCTTCCGCGACGCCTGGACCGCAGGCTATGCGGGCCACTACATCATTGTCGTATGGCTCGGCAACTTCAACGGCAGGCCCGATCCGTGGCTGCAGGGTGCGCTCGTCGCGCAGCCCGTCTTCAGAAGCGCCGCCGTGCGCCTTCTCACGGACCGCGAGTTCGCCATGTCCGCTCAGGACGTAAAGCGCTTCGACGAACAGCCCGCAGGCGTCAGATCCGAGCCCGTCTGCCGCTCGACGGGCGACCTTATGACCGACGCGCAGGGCCGCGTGCGCTGCACCGACACGGTCGGCGCCTGGTTCATTCCCGGCGTGAGTCCCATCCGCGACACGGGCTTTCTGAAGGAAATCCTCGTCGACAAGGCCACGGGACTGAGAGCCTGCGAGGAAGGCGACGGCGTCAGGCGCGTCTTCGTCGAATCCTGGCCCTCCGAATACCAGCAGCGCTTCCTCGAGGCGGGCATCGTCAAGACGCCCATTCCCGACTGGGAGCCGGAATGCAGGCCCGAAGGCGCCGTCTCGGGCACCCCGCCCGCCATCCTGAGCCCGCGCGCAGGCACGCGCTACTACACGGGCACGGCGGGCCCGAAGCAGGCGGGCATCGTCCTCAGGGCCAGTCTCGCCCCTGACGCGAAGATCGTCTACTGGTTCGCCGACGATCGCTTCATCGGCGCCTCGGGCGCTGGCGGCTCCGTCGTCTGGCAGCCCGAGCCGGGGTCGCACCGCGTGAGCGCGGTCGATGACCTCGGCCGCAGGTCGCACAGGACCGTGACCGTCAGGCAGCCCTGAGCCTGAATCCGCTCATGAAACGTCCGCATCCTTGCGATGCGGACGTTTTTTTTGAAAAAAGGACCGGGAGACATCCCGGTCCTGTGCATGCAGCTCTTGCCGGTCAGCGGCCTTCAAGCCTTCGCTTCGCCTTGCCTGCGAGTCCCGTCATCCAGGGGAATTCGGCCTCGTGCGCTGCTCGGAAGCGCTCGATCTCATCCATGTCGCGCAGCGTGGCGGAGGTCATGTCAAGGCCTTCCATGAGCATGGTGCGGTGTCTCGGCGCGACCTCGAAGGACCAGACGCCGTCGCCCGCACGGATTTCCTGCGCGACCAGGTCGACCGTGAGCTCGACGGGCGTCGTGTCGGAGAGCGCGTCCATGATCGCCGCAGCGTCCTCGGGGCTGACGCGGCAGGCGAGGAGACCGTTGTTGAAACAGTTCGAGTAGAAGATCTCGCCGAAACCCGATGCGATGACGACTCGGATGCCCATCTGCATCAGGCCCCAGACGGCGTGCTCGCGGCTCGAGCCGCAGCCGAAGTTCGGACCCGCGCAGATGATCGCGGTCTTTTCGAATCCGGGCCTGTTGAAGACGCAGTCGGCTCTGGGCGAGCCGTCGGGATTGCAGCGCATGTTGAAGAAGACGCCGCGAGCGAGCCCCGACTTGTCGATGCCGCGCAGGAACTGCTTGGGCATGATCTGGTCGGTGTCGCAGTTGTCGATCGGAAGCGGTGCGGCGACGGCCGTGAGCGTGGTCAGCTTTTCCATTTTCAATGCTCCTTCTCAAAGACGGCGCCAGTCGGTGAACCTGCCCGTCACGGCCGCAGCTGCGGCCATCTGCGGGCTCACGAGGTGCGTGCGGGCGCCTCGCCCCTGACGGCCCTCGAAGTTGCGGTTCGTGGTGGAGGCGCAGCGCACGCCCGCCTCCAGAATGTCGTCGTTCATGCAGAGGCAGAGCGAGCAGCCGCTCTTGCGCCATTCAAAGCCCGCGTCGCGGAAGATCTGCGCGATGCCCTCCTCTTCCGCCTGACGGCGCACCTCCATGGAACCCGGCACCACCTGTGCGCGGACGCCGGGCGCAACATGCCGCCCCCTGAGGATCCCGGCTGCGGCGCGAAGGTCCGCCAGACGCGCATTGGTGCAGGAGCCGATGAAGACGTGCTGCACGGGAACGTCCTCCATCGTCATGCCGGGCTCAAGCCCCTGATAGGCGAGTCCGCGACGGGCGGCTGCGCGCGCAATCGGATCCGCGAAGGATTCGGGCTCGGGAATCGGCTCGTCAATCGCCGTGCACTGGTCGGGACTCGTCCCCCAGGTGACCATCGGTCTGACGCTCGAAGCGTCGATCGTCACCGTGCGGTCGTAGACGGCGCCTTCGTCAGGCGCAAGCGTCCGCCAGAAGCTGCGGGCGGCCTCGAGCTCCTCTCCCGCAAGATCGGGCGCATGGGCCTCGACCCATGCAGTCGTCTTCTCGTCGGGCGCGATCAGGGCGCCTCGGGCGCCCGCCTCGACCGTGAGGTTGCAGAGCGTCATGCGGCCCTCGATCGAAAGCGCGTCGACCGCGCTGCCCTGATACTCGACCACGTGACCGAGCGCACCGCGGGCGCTGATCGTGCGAAGCACCGTGAGCGCCAGATCCTTGGCCGTGCTGCCCTCGGGCAGCTCGCCGTCGATGCGGATCAGCATCGTCTTCGCCAGACGGTAGACGAGCGTCTGCGTCGCAAGAATGTGCTCGATTTCAGAGGTCCCGATCCCGAATCCGAGGGCGCCGAGCGCCCCGTGGGTCGTGGTGTGACTGTCGCCGCAGATGACGACCATGCCGGGACGCACGAGTCCCTGCTCGGCCACCACGACGTGCTCGATGCCCTGATGCGGGTCGTTCGCGCCGTAGAAGGCGTCGATGCCGTTGCGGCGGCAGTTGGCCTCGAGCGTTTCGGCCTGACGCAGCGAGGCCGCGTCGGCAATGACGCGCGGCGTGACGTCTGCGCTCGGAATGATGTGGTCCACGACGCAGAGGTGCGCGTCGGGAACGGGCGCCTTCACGCCTCGCTCGACGAGGCCCGCAAACGCCTGCGGGCTCGTGTATTCGTTCGCAAAATGCAGATCGACATAGAGCAGCACGGTGTTCGCGTCGATCGCGCGCACCACGTGCTTGTCGAGAATCTTCCTGTACAGAGTTCGGGCCATCGGGTCTTCTCCAAACGTCATCCGCCTCTGGGACTGAGGAGAGGCGGTTCATTTGTAGAAAATCTTACACCCGAATGTAGATTTTCGTATAGAAGTTGTCCCCTGCCCGATGTCGCAGGCTGAAGCCGCCGGCCGTCGGATTTCAAAGGCGGTGGTCAGCGCACGAGTTCGTAGGGCCACTGGATGACGCCGAGGAAGTTGCGCACGTCGCGGTAGCCGCTCGCCGCCATGATCCTGCCGCCGATGTCGCTGCGTCGGCCCGAGCGGCAGTAGATGAGGACGGTCTTGTCGAGATCGGGGCATTCGGGAAGCGTGCGGCCCATGCAGATTTCGCCCAGAGGGACGTTGATGGCGCCGGGCACGTGGCCCGTGGCGAACTCCGAGGGCTCACGCACGTCGAGGATGACGACGTCGCCGTCGTCCATCATGGCTCTGGCCTCCTCGGGAGTGATGGTCGAGAAGCCTTCGGAATTGCGGTCGTCCATATCGGACCTCCAGAATGTGGTGTTTCATGAAGAATCGGCACGCTCCGTGCGTGCCGGATGCGTGCCGATTTTAGCGCAGGCTCGGGCTGCTTCAGTCGTCGGCGCCCGCCGCCTTCGCCGCGGTCTTGGCGGCCGCGGCCTTCGCGTCGAGTGCGTCAAGATATTCGGGCGTGATGTCGCCCGTGACGTAGCGGCCGTCGAAGCACGAGCAGTCGAAGGACTCGACCGACGGGTTCATGTCGCAGAGCACCTTGTTGAGGTCCTCGACGGGCGGGTAGATCACGGCGTCGGCGCCGAGGATCTTCGCGACCTCCTCGGCGCTCTTGCCGTCGCCGCAGAGCAGTTCGGAGCGCGTCGGCATGTCGATGCCGTAGACGTTCGGGAACATGACGCGAGGGGCGGACGAGGCCACGAAGACCTTGACGGCGCCGGCCTCGCGGGCCATGCGCACGATTTCGGTCATGGTCGTGCCGCGCACGATGGAGTCGTCGACGAGCAGGACGCTCTTGCCCTCGAACTCGACGGGCATGGCGTTGAGCTTCTGGCGCACGCTCTTCTTGCGGACCGTCTGGCCGGGCATGATGAAGGTGCGGCCCATGTAGCGGTTCTTGATGAAGCCTTCTCGATACGGCAGTCCGAGCACCTGGGCGAGCTGCTGGGCGCACGGGCGGGCGCTGTCGGGAATCGGCATCACGACGTCGATGTCCTTGAGGTCGACGGCCTCCCTCACGTGGTCGGCGAGGATCTCGCCCAGACGCAGGCGGGCGGCGTAGACGTTGATGCCGTCGATCGTGGAGTCCGGACGGGCGAAGTAGACGAACTCGAAGGCGCAGGGATGAAGCGAGGGCTCGTCGGCGCACTGCGAGAACGAGACGTTGCCCTCGAGGTCGATCCACATGGCCTCGCCCGGCTTCAGGTCGCGCTCGGTCTTGAAGCCCAGACCGATCATCGTCACGGACTCGGAGCTCACCATGTACTCGGTGAAGCCGTTCTCAAGCTTGTTGGAGCCCCAGCAGATCGGACGAATGCCGCAGGGGTCGCGGAAGGCGAGCATGCCCTTGCCCGCGATCACGGCGACGCAGGCGTAGGAGCCGCGAACGCGACGGTGCAGTGCGCGAACCGCGTCGAAGACGGCCGTCTTCGTCAGGCGGCGGCCCTCGCTCGTGGCACGGGAGAGTTCGGAGGCGAGCACGTTGAGAAGAACCTCGGAGTCGCTCGTCGTGTTGAGGTGGCGGCGGTCCGTGTCGTAGAGCTCACGGCGCAGGTCGTCCGCGTTCGTCAGGTTGCCGTTGTGCGCGAACGCAATGCCGAAGGGCGCGTTCACGTAGAAGGGCTGGCATTCGTCGGGCGACGTCGCGTTGCCCTGGGTCGGATAGCGGACGTGGCCGATGCCGACGTTGCCCGTCAGGTCGCGCATGTTGCGCGTGCGGAAGACGTCGCGCACGAGGCCGAGCCCCTTGAAGAAGTGAAACTGAAGGCCGTCGAGCGTCGCAATGCCGGCGGCGTCCTGGCCGCGGTGCTGCAAGAGGTGAAGCGCGTCATAGACACGCTGGTTGACCGGCGTGTCGGACATCAGGCCGATAATCCCGCACATGATGCTTGTTTTTCCTTTAGCCCGTGCCGCACCGACGAGGGATCGGCGGCAGGCTGTGATTGAGGAGAGTTGAGAGAAAAAAAAATGTCGCCTAAAAACGACCAAGGGGACCATGCATGTGCAAGGTCCCCTTGATGAAATTCGTCACAATCCCGTCACCTTCGTGCCTCTGAGCGCCCGAATCCACTCGGGCATGTAGGGCATCGACCACTCGATCACGGTCTCGGCAGGTCCGATCATGACGGACTGCTGCCACATGCGGCTTGAGCTGAGCGACTGCGACAGCCCGAAGAAGAACACGCAGGCGGCCACCACGATGATGCCGCGCACGAAGCCGAATGCCGCGCCGAGGATGCGGTCCTCGAAGGTGAGTGCAGCCACCTCGAGCATCTTGCGCAGAATGAAGCCGAAGAGCCCGACGACGAAGAGGCAGGCCACAAGAATCAGAACGGCCGCGATGATCACGCGCGGAATGTAGCCGATGCTCTCGAGCGGAATGCGGTCGGCGATTTCACCCGCGAAGCTCATGCTCAGCATGAAGCCGGCCACCCAGCCGACGATCGAGAGCACTTCGCGGATGACGCCGCGCATGATGCCCACCACCGTCGAAAGAACGAGCAGAGCACAGATGATCCAGTCGATTTCAGTCATCTTGAAAAAGGCTGCAGAATTGATGAAGCCGTTACTATAGCAGGAATGGGGGCGGGTGTTCGGGAAATCCCGCCCCTCAGGCGTTTACGCGCCGGCAGGCGCCTAGGGATTGTTGCCGACGATGAGCTTGCCCGTGTGACCGTCGAGCACAAGCGTGCCCTGAACGCCGCGGGCCTCGTCGCGGGTCGCGTAGTTGCCCACGCGCACGCGCCAGAGCGTGCCCGCCTTCTGGCTCACCGAAACCTTGTAGGCCGGATAGCCCTTGGCGGAAAGCTCCCTGACGAGCTTTTCGGCATTGCGCTCGCTGCTCGTCGCGAGCACCTGGACGTAGAAGCCCTTGCCGTCCGCGGCGGGGCTCTTCTTCGCAGGCTTTTCCTCGGCCTTCTTGGGCTCGGGCCTGGCGGCGGGCGCAGGCGCGAGCTTGGCGGCCTCGGCCTTGGGCGAGGGTTCCGTCTTCACGGGCTGGCGAGCCTCGTTGGCGAGGTTGGCTCTGGAGGTGGACTGCTCCGCAGCGGCGCCGTTGGCCGTCACGTCGACGTCGCCCGAGCTACCGGGCAGTGCGTCGAGCGTCGTCTTCGCCGTTTCGGGCACGGCCGGAATCTCGGTCGAGACGGGCGGCTTGACGTCCTGCTCCCTGTCGAGCAGAAGCGGCGAGACGACGATGACGCCGAGCATCAGGGCGGCGGCACCCACGAGCCTGTAGCGGGTGCGCTGGCGCTGGACGAGGATCTCCTCGTCGGGCACGTCGTCCTCGGCCTCGTCGGGAAGCGGCGCGGCCTTCCTCTTCATGAATCCGAACGCGGGCATCCTGAGGCGCTTCTTCCCCGTCGCCTCCTCGTCCCCTGCAGGCGCGACGGCCTCGGGTTCGGGCTCGGGCGCGGGACGGCGGGGCGCCTCGGGCGAAGGCGCGCTGCCGATGTCGCCGATCACGAGACGGGTCTCGGGCGCGGCATCCGCCGCACGGGGCTCAAGACGCGGCTCGACCTTGGCCGCAGGCTGCGGAGCCTTCGGCTCGACGAACACAGGGGTGCGCGGCGCAGGCTCGGGTGCAGGCGCAGCGAGCGCCGCAGGTGCGGCAGATTCAGCAGACGCTTCGGGAGCGCTCACGGGAGCGGAAACGGGCTCGGGAACGGGTTCGGGCGCAGAGTCGGCAGCGCGTTCGGGCTCGAGCGGCTTTTCCTCGCCCACGACGTTGAAGGCGGGCGGATCCTCGCGGACATCCCAGGGGGCGGGCTCGCCGCCTGCGCCGCCGAGCTGGGGCTCGATGCGGGGCGCTTCGGCGGCCTGCTCGGCCGGCTTCTCTTTTTTGAACGGATTGGGAAACTGCATGGCGTGTGGCCCCCTCAGGTGGTGTTGGGTCTTCCGGTCCTTCGCCGCATCAGCGGGCGATGCCTTCCCCTGCGAAGACTTCGAGCGCGGCGGTCACGGTGACGAAGGAGCCGAATACAACGATTCTAACAGCCTGTTCCGCGCCCGATTCTGCGCCGCCTGCAATTTTTACGGCGCTCTCGCGCGCGGCGGCGAGCGCCTGCGCGACGTCGGCGTGCTCGTGGATGCGGCCGGGCTCGACGCCTGCGGCGAGCATCGCTTCGTGCAGCTGTGCGGCGGTGGCGGCGCGCGGCCCCGTGAGGGAGGCGACGTGCCACTCGTCGAAGGCGTCGGCAAGAATGTGCGTCACGCCCGTCATGTCCTTGTCGGCGAGCATGCCGCAGACGGCGATCGTGTGCTCGCCGGGCCTGCGGCTTCGGACGACGTTGGTGAGGAGCACCTCGGCCGCCTGCGGATTGTGGCCGACGTCGATGACGGTGGGCACGGGATCGGTGGTGATGAGTTCGAAGCGGGCCGTCAGGCGGACCTGGCGCAGACCCGTGCGGATGTCGTCGAGCGTGACGGGCACGCGGTCCATCAGGGAGGCGACGACGGAGAGGACGCCGCCCGCGTTGCGGTACTGGTTGACGCCGGCTAGCGCGGGTTCGGGCAGGTCCTCGAAGAGCGTCGCGCCCTGGGCGAACGTGAACGTGCCGTTCTCCTTCACCTTCACCGTCCAGTCCTCGCCCGCGAAGAGCCGCTTCGCGCGGATCTGCTCGACATGATTCCTCACCGTGGCGGGCACGTCGGCGTCGGCGCAGACGGCGGGGCAGCCCGGACGGTAGATGTGCGCCTTCTCGAGGCCGATCGCCTCGCGCGTGTCGCCGAGGAAGGCGACGTGGTCGATGCCGATCGTCGAGATGACGGCGGCGTTGGAGTCGATCGTGTTGATGGCGTCAAGACGGCCGCCGAGCCCGATCTCGAGGATCACGACGTCGAGGTCGTCCTCGCGGAAGATCCTGAGGATGGCGAGCGCCGTGTATTCGAAGTAGGAGAGCGTCATGTCGCCGCGGGCCTTCTCGACCGCGCGGAAGGCGTCCATGAGGCGTTCGTCGTCGACTTCGCGCCCGTTGACGACGCAGCGCTCGTTGAGGCGGATGAGGTGCGGCGAGGTGTGCATGCCGGTCGTGTAGCCCGCCGCGCGGTAGATGCTCTCGAGCATCGCGCAGGTCGAGCCCTTGCCGTTCGTGCCGCCCACGGTGATGACGGTTCGGGACGAGAAGTCGAGCCCCATGCGCTCGACCATGGTCTTCATGCGGTCGAGTCCGAGGTCGATGGGCTTCGAGTGCAGCACTTCGATGTGCGTGAGCCACGCGTCAAGGGTCTTGGCATCAAACATGAAAGGGAGTCTCCGGTCTGGAAAAATGGAAAAGCCGTCCGAACGATGCGTCCTGCGCTCGTCTCGGGCGGCTCGAAAATGCGTGCGGGTCGGGAGAGCCGTGCGTCAGGCGCCCGCCACGGGCGGCCTGCGCATCAGGTGCTGCGTGAGGCAGGAGATGCGCGAGCGCATCTCGCGGCGGTCGACGATCATGTCGATCTGGCCCTTGGCAAGCAGGAACTCGGCGCGCTGGAAGCCCTCGGGGAGCTTTTCACGCACGGTCTGCTCGATGACGCGCGGGCCCGCAAAGCCCACGAGGGCCTTGGGTTCGGTGATCACGACGTCGCCCATGAAGGCGAACGAGGCGGAGACGCCGCCCATCGTCGGGTCGGTGAGTACCGAAATGAAGGGGAGCCCGGCCTTGTGCAGACGCGTGATGGCGGCCGTCGTCTTGGCCATCTGCATGAGGGAGAGAAGGCCCTCCTGCATGCGGGCGCCGCCCGAAGCCGCAAAGCACACGAAGGGCGCGTGCAGACGGATCGCCTCGTCGACGGCGCGGGAGAAGCGCTCGCCGACGACGCTGCCCATGGAGCCCGCCTGAAAGCGGAACTCGAAGGCCGTCGCGACGATCGGCTGGCTGCGCAGCGTGCCCGACATCGCGATGAGCGCGTCGGTTTCGCCCGAGGCCGCCTCGGCCGCAGCGATGCGCTTCGGATACGGCTTGCTGTCGACAAAGCCGAGCGGGTCCACGCTGCGCACGTTGGCGGCAATCTCGACGGCGCTCTCGGGATCAAGGAAGGCGAGAAGACGCTGGCGGGCACCGATGCGGTGATGGTAGCCGCACTTCGGGCAGACCTGCAGGCTGGCGCGGAGCTCTTCCGTGTAAAGCGGCTGCTCGCAGCCCGGACACTTGGTCCAGACGCCTTCGGGAATCGGACTCGGCTTGCGCTCGTTGTCGTCCTCGCGCTTGATCTTGGGGAGAATGTGCGTAATCCAGCTCATAAGCTCTTCATTTCAGGTTCGTCCGCTCCCTGCCGTGCGACGGCGGGGACGGACCATTTCAAAACTGCGCCAATTATATCGCCCGAGAGGGATCTCAAAGGCAGGCCCCGCATCGGCTTCACGGATTAGCGGAAGGATGCTCCGGATCCTCCCAGCCGAAGGGACTCGGCCCCGCGGCGGGAATGGACGGATCCTCGTAGCCCACGCCCATCAGGTAGAGGCCGTTCGGGCTGAAGGTGGGGGCGGCCGCGGCGCGGCTGCGCGCATTGAGGACCTCCTCGACCCACTCGGGCTTCTCGCGGCCCGTGCCCACGTAGATGAGCGTGCCCACGATGTTGCGCACCATGTGCTGCAGGAAGGCGTTGGCCTCGATGCGCACGCCGATAAGGCGGCCGCGGCGCTCAAGCTCGAGGCGGCGGATCGTGCGCACGGGACCCGAGGCCTGGCACTCGGAGGCGCGGAAGCTCGTGAAGTCGTGCTCGCCCACGAGGCAGGCGGCGCCCTCGCGCATGCGCTCGACGTCGAGCGGGCGGAAGACCCAGCCCGTCAGGTCGTCGAGAATGGGCGAGCGCACGGGATCGTTGTAGATCCAGTACTCGTAGGTGCGCGAGCGTGCGGAGAAGCGCGCGTGGAAGTCGTCGTCGACGCGCCTTGCCCAGCGCACGGCGACGCCGGGCGGCAGGTACGTGTTGAGGCCGCGCACCCAGCTGCGCTCGGGACGGTCGGCCTGCGTCTCAATGCTCACCACCTGCTGCATGGCGTGCACGCCCGTGTCCGTGCGACCCGCGCACATCGTCGGCGTCTTCACCTGCAGGAAGGTCTCAAGCGCATCCTCGAGCGCCTGCTGCACGGACGGGCAGTCGGGCTGGATCTGCCAGCCGTTGAAGCCCGTGCCGCGATATTCAATGCCAAGCGCTATCTTCACTTCGGATCCGTCAGGGTCTTGATGCGTTCTTCAAGGACTTCGGCGCGATGGCGAAGCTCGTCGCCGCCGCGACGCTTCACTTCCTGGAGAAGCTCGAGGGCCTCGTCCACGGCGCCGAGGCTCACGAAGCTCGTGGCGAGCTTGAGCTTGGCGTCAAGCGCCTTGGCAAGCGCACGCTCCTTGTCGGTTTCGGGTTCCGCGGGCTCGGGCTGTTCTGCGGGCTTGTGCTCCGCAGGGGCGGGCGCGGCAGCTGCAGGAGCGGCGGCGGGGGCGGGAGCCTGAGCGGGTGCGACCGCATCGTCAAGGTCGAGCGAGACACCCTCGAGAACGGCGGCGGCCTGCCTGGAGGCGCCGAGCACGGGGCCCTTCTCCTCTTCGTCAAGCGGCAGCAGCTCGTCGTCATCGGGCTCGAGCCACGGCTGGTCGGCCGGGGCCCCGGTTCCTTCGGACTTCTGAGCCTTTTCGGATTTCCGGGTCTCGTCCTTCTGCGCCATGGCGTAGGCCATCGCGCCCGCGCCCATGGCGCCGGCGGTCGTGCCGTTCTTCACGGCTTCGTCGACGGTCGTGCTGACGGCCTTGAGCTGGGCTTCGGAGGTCGGCGGGACATCCTTCTGAATCTGGACGGCAACGGGCTTCTTCTCCTCGACAGGAGCCCCCTCGCGCTTGCGCGAGCGAAGGCCGAGGAAGGCGAGAAGCGCCAGAACGAGGGCGCCGACGCCCCAGAGGAGCATGTTGTTCGTGCCGCCGGAGCCTGCGGCATCAGCCGGCTGAGCAGGCGCCTCGGTCTTGACGGGCTCGGCCTTGGACGCATCGGCGGCGGGCTCTGCAGGCTTGTCGGACTCGGCGGGCTTTTCAGCGGCCGCGGCTTCTGCGGCTGCAGCCTTCTCCGCGGCCTCTTCGGCGGCCTTTGCCTGGACACGCGCCTCGGCGGCGGCTTCGGCCTCTTCCCTGACGGCCTCGGCCTTCTCCTCCTCAAGGGCCTGCTGGCCCGCCTCGGCGACGACCTCGGGGGCCTTGCCTGCGGTGCGCTCGCGGTCCTGTGCGTCGGCCACCTTGGCGGCGGCCTCGCCGGAGAGACGCTGGGCGTCGATCAGATTCTGCGTGGGGCTGGGAATGGCCGTGTCCTGCCCGTGCACTTCGTGGAAAGCGGCGACGGGATCAATGGCGAGGACCTCCTCGACCGTCGGGGGATTGAGGACGGAACGGGCCTCGAGCCTGCCCGGATCGCCTTCCTCGAAGGCGGTGCGGTTGAGGTTTCGGAATGCAATGACGAGCTGCTCGAGCGTGGCGCCGCGGTAGCTCGGCCAGTAGAGCGAGGCGACGGACCAGAGGGTCATGTCCTGCTGCACGTGGAAGGGCTGCGAGGCGTCGAAGCCGTTGAGCGCCACGTATTCCTTGACGACGTTGGGCGCATAGCGGCCCTTGCGGCGGACCTTCCCCTGCTTCCCGGCAGAGGCGGCGGAGACTTCCTTCTTCGGGGCGGCGGCCGTCTTCACGGCGGGCGCTGCGGCCCCGGGTTCGGCCTTGGATTCGGACTTCGTCCCTGCCCTGCCTTCCTTCTTCGCCTCCTGATCGTCCTGAGCGGCCTCAGGCTCCCCGGGCACGACGAGCGGCTCGGGGGAGACGCGGCGGGGGTCGCCCTTGACGGTGGTGCGTTCAGCGGAAGGCGTCACGACGAATGCGCCGTCCTTCGTCTGCACCTCATAGACACGGACGGTGACGGTGCCGCCTGCGTTCATCTCCATGAGAAGCGGGAAGCTGCCTGACTGAAGGGCCTGCTCGCCGTAGAGGCGAAGGCGCACGGTGCCGTTGCTGCCGTCGCGCGCAAGCTTGAGGTCCTGAACCTGGGAGGGCCAGTTCACGCCTTCGCGCAGGTAGGTGGCGGGAGGCGCCACGCGAACGAGAAGCGGAGAGATCGTCAGATCGAGGTCGTTGATCTCCAACAGGGCCTCAAGGGGCTCACCCGGCTTGCTTTCGACAGTCAGGTCGCCGAGCGAGACGGCCTGCGCCGAAACGGCGAAGCCGAGGATTGCAAGCGCCGTTGCGCCCGCCAGCATGCTTTTTCTGAACATCAGTCAATTCCGAACAGGCCCGCGAAGCCCGTCGGGCGTTTCGCGGAGTCATGAATAACCTGTTGATGATACCGCATGGAACCGTGCGAGCGGAAATACGCATTTTCCGCAGGGCGAGCCCGTGCGGCACCGGCTTCAGGCCTGAAAAAAGCCGCCGCGCCCGCAGGCGACGGCGGCTTCGGTAAGCCGTTTCAGGATGCTCAGGCGCGCTTTCTGAAGGCGGCCCAGTACATGAGGACGAGAACGACGCCCGCGATGGTGTTGCCGACCGTGGCGGCCGAGAGGTTCTTGACGATGTTCTCGATCGTGATCACGTCAAGCGGCACGCCCTCGGGCGCGTAGCCCGAAAGCTTGAGGACGAAGGCGAGCGGCAGGAAGTACATGTTCGCCACGCAGTGCTCGAAGCCCAGCGCCACGAAGGCGGAGACGGGAAGCACGACGCCCACGGCCTTGTCGACGACGGTGCGACCCGCATAGCCCACCCAGACGCCGAGGCACACGAGCAGGTTGCAGAGGATGCCCTTGACCATGATCGTCGTCCAGTCGGCGGAGAGCTTGCCGACGGCGATGCTCATCATGCCTTTGGCCATGGGACCCGTGTCGGCCACGTGCGCGAAGTAGACGAGCGTGACGAGGGCGAGGGCCCCGACGAAGTTGCCGAGCCAGACGCGCACCCAGTTCATGACTGCCGCGCCCCAGCTGATGCGGCCGTCGACGGCCGCGCCCGCGAGCATGGTGTTGCCCGTGTAGAGCTCGGCGCCCGCGACGAGCACGAGGTAGAGGCCGAGCGAGAAGACGGCGCCGCCCATGAACTTCTGGACTGCGAAGGGAAGCGTGGAGTCGCTCATGAAGAGCGTGCAGAAGAGCCCGCCGAGCCCGATGTAAAAGCCGGCGAGTACGGTGAGGGGCAGCTGGGTGCGCAGATCCATGCTGCTTTTGGCCACCCCGAGGCCGAGCACCTTTTCGGTGATTTCCTTCGGGGTGAGTGCGTCGGGACGCAGTGCGCTGTTGTCGGTCATGTGAAGCTCCGGAATGTTTGAATGGCTGTGGGCGAGGCCCGTTTGGAAAGCGTCCTCGGACGAGGCGTCGTTTTCCAAACCGGCCGCAGCTTCTGGCTCGGAGGAGCCTGACCTGAAACGGCGGAATCAGAGGAACGGACATTGTATTGAAGTTTTCGCGCCCCTTCGGGCGACTACTTCCAAATTACGCCGAAAGATGTATTCACTTTTTTCCGCGCCCGTCGTCCGAAAACGACGAAGGCTTCGAGAGCGCCTGTTTTCAGGGCTCTCGAAGCCTTCTGCGTGAAGCGTTTCGGACGAATCAGCTCGCCTGAACCTCGTCTTCGGGCGTGCCCACGAGGTCGTACTCCTCGCTGCCCGTGATGCGGACCTTCACGAAGTCGCCCGGCTTGTAGGGCGTGGGGGTCTCGACGTAGCACTTGCCGTCGATCTCGGGAGAGTCGGCCTTCGTGCGGCCGATGGCAAGACCCGCCTCGTCGTCGTACTCGTCGATGATGACCTCCTCGACGGTGCCGATCTTGGCGCGGAGCTTCTCGGCCGAGATCTCGGCCTGAACCTCCATGAAGCGGTTGCGGCGCTCCTCGCGGACCTCGTCGGGCAGCGCGCCGGGGAGCTGGTTGGCCTGGGCGCCCTCGACGGGCGAGTAGGCGAAGCAGCCCACGCGGTCAAGCCTGGCCTCGCGCAGGAAGTCGAGCAGGTACTCGAACTCCTCCTCGGTCTCGCCGGGGAAGCCCGCGATGAAGGTCGAGCGGATCGTGATGTCGGGGCAGACCGCGCGCCAGGCGGCGATGCGCTCGAGGTTCTTCTCGGCGCTCGCGGGGCGCTTCATGGCCTTGAGCACGCGCGGGTGCGCATGCTGGAACGGCACGTCGAGATACGGCAGGATCAGGCCCTCGGCCATGAGCGGCACGATCTCGTCGACGGACGGATACGGATAGACGTAGTGCAGGCGCGTCCAGACGCCGAGCTCGCCCAGGCCCCTGCAGAGGTCGAGCAGATGCGTGCGCAGCGGCGGATTGGCGCGCAGGTCGAGCGCGTAGCGGCGGTCGACGCCGTAGGCGGCCGTGTCCTGGCTGATGACGAGGAGTTCCTTGACGCCTGCGTCGACGAGGTTGCGGGCCTCGCGGATCACTTCGCCCGCAGGACGGCTCACGAGGCCGCCGCGCAGGTTCGGGATGACGCAGAACGTGCAGTGGTGGTTGCACCCCTCGCTGATCTTGAGGTAGGCGTAGTGCTTGGGCGTGAGGCGCACGCCGCAGGCGGGCACCAGATCGCCCCAGGGCTCGTGGGGACGCGGCAGATGGGTCTCGACCATCGCGATGACGTCGTCGACGGAGTCGGGGCCCGTGACGCCGAGCACCTTCGGGCAGTGGTTCAACACGTAGTTGCTGCCGTCGGCCTCCTTGCGGCCGCCGAGGCAGCCGCAGACGATGACGCGGCCGTTTTCGGCGAGCGCCTCGGTGATGGCGTCAAGGCTTTCCCTGACGGCCTCGTTGACGAAGCCGCAGGTGTTGACGATCACGATGTCGGCGTCGTGGTAGCTCGTGCCGATGCGGTAGCCTCGGGCGCGGAGCTCGGTGACGATCCGCTCCGTATCGACGAGGGCCTTGGGGCAGCCGAGGGAGACGAAGCCGACGACGGGAATCTTGTGGGACATGGGAGTCTGAACCTGTAAAAGCGGTTGTTCGGCGGGACCGGGAGATCAGGCCTCTTCGGGCTTGATCCAGATCATCGCGGCGTGGCGGCCGGACTTCTCGCCGTCACGGCGGAAGCTGTAGAAGCGGCGCGGATGCGAATAGGTGGAGAGGCCGCAGTCGAAGACGTCGTCCTCGGAGACGCCCTCGGCGGCGAGCGCCATTTTCGCGAGCATGGCGAGGTCGCACATCAGGCGGTCGCCTTCGCCCTGCGTGAAGGCGCGGTCCGCTTCGGGAAGACCGGCGAGCATCGCCTCGCGGACGTCGGGACCGACCTCGAAGGCCTCGGGACCGATGCGCGGGGCGAGCCAGACGACGAAGCCCGTGCTTTCGGGAGCGCGTTCGCGCATGACGCGGATCGTCTTCCCGATGATGCCCGCGGCAAGGCTCTTCCAGCCCGCGTGGACGGCGGCGACGACCGTGCCCTCGCGGTTGGCGAGAAGCACGGGCAGGCAGTCGGCGGTCATGACCGTGCAGACGACGCCCGGCTTCGTGGAGACGGAGGCGTCGGCCTCGGGCTCGCCTTCGGCCGTGTCGGCGTCGACGACCTCGGTGCCGTGCACCTGCTTGAGCCACACGGGATCGGACGGCACGAGCTGCGCGACGATGGAGCGGTTCATGCGCACGCAGGCGCCGAAGTCGCCCGTATGCGGGGCGACGTTGAGGCCCATGATGCCTTCGGCGTTGCCGTAGGCACCGCTCGAGACGCCGCCGTCGCGGCACGTGAAGAGCGCGTCGACCGAAGCCGGGGCGCGGTCCTTCCAGGCGGGCTGCAGAATGTCGAGTCCGGGTTTCGTCAGTTCCATAACCTTCCTCCTATATCTTGTGGCGCCTGCGTCAGAGGCGTTCGTTCTCAAAGACCCTGACAGGGACGTTCCAGGGGCCGAAGCCGAGCTCGTCCATCAGGTCGATCATGTCGTCCTCGGGCGGCACGAACCACTCCATGTACTCGCCCGTGACCGGATGGTCGAGGCCGAGGCGGGAGGCGTGCAGCGCCTGACGGTGGAAGTCGAGCTCGTTCTCGACCTTGACCGTGAGGCCGGGCGCGCGACCGCGGTAGACCTGGTCGCCGATGAGCGGCAGGTCCTCGCTCGTGAGGTGGACGCGGATCTGGTGCGTGCGGCCCGTGTCGAGGCGGCAGGCGACCCAGGAGACGGGCAGGCCCTCGATGGAGCTCCAGCCCACGCAGCGGGCGCGGGTGCGGGCGGGCTTTGCTCGCACGCCCGTGCTGCCGGGGAAGCACTTGAAGCGGGTGCGGCTGCGCGGATCGCGGCCGATCGGCGTCTCGACGACGAAGTCGGGCGCGGCGGAGCCGAGCGTGAAGGCCCAGTACTCGCGCTTGACGGTGCGCTCCTGAAGCTGGCGCACGAGGTTCGTCTGGGCGGCAAGCGTGCGGGCGACGACCATGAGGCCGGTCGTGTCGCGGTCGAGGCGGTGGACGATGCCCGCACGGGGCACCTCGCGGAGCTCGGGATAGCGCCACAGCAGGCCGTTGAGCAGCGTGCCGCAGGGGTTGCCCGCGCCCGGATGCACGACAAGGCCGGCGGGCTTGTTGACGACGATGATCGCATCGTCCTCGTAGACCACGTCGAACTCCACGTCCTCCTCGGGCGTGAAGGCGAGCGCCTCGTCAAGATGGGGCTCCTCGAGCAGCGAGATCTCGTCGCCCTCGGTGACCTTCTGGCGCACCTTCTGGACGACCTCGCCGTTCACCTCGACGCTTCCCTCCTCGATGAGCTTCTGCAGACGAGCTCGGGAAACATCGGGCATCAGGGTGGCGAGAACCTTGTCAAGGCGTTCTCCCCAGAACCCTTCCACCGTGAAACTTGGTAAAGTGTCATCATCGGCGCCGTTCCCGGCATCGGGGAGGTCGTTATAATCCGAAAGTTCAGAATTTTCGCAACTGCTTGTCATGAATTTCAAGTTTCCTAATAAGCGCCTCGCCGCGAGGCTGATGGCCGTGACGGCCATCACGCTGGCGACCGCCTCCTGCTCCTGGCTCGAATCCCTCGACAAGGATCCGACGGCGGACTGGTCGGCCGACAAATTGTATACCGAGGCCCGAGCCGCTCTTGAAGAGAGCAACTGGACCGATGCAAAAGACTATTACACCAAGCTCGAGGCTCGCTATCCGTTTGGAACCTATGCACAGCAGGCCCAGATCGAGCTGATCTACGCGAACTGGAAGGACGGCGACGCCGCCCAGGCCGTTCAGGGTGCGGACCGCTTCCTGCAGGCCTATCCGAACCACGCCAACAGCGACTACGTCATGTACCTGAAGGCGCTTGCGACCCTCAATGAAAACGACGGCTGGTTCGCGAAGCTCGCCGCGCAGGACCTTGCCGAGCGCGACGCCAATGCCGCCCAGGAAGCCTTCGACATCCTCAAGGAGCTCGCCCTGCGCTTCCCCGACAGCCGCTACGCGCCCGAAGCGCGCCGCCGCATGCACCAGCTCGTGCTGGCTCAGGCAAAGCATGAACTTGGAGTTGCAGAATACTACTACGTTCGACACGCTTATGTCGCGGCCATCCAGCACGCGCAGCGAGTCGTGAGCGAATTCCAGAACACGCCCATGCGCGACGACGCTCTCGAGATCATCGCGAACTCCTACGACAAGCTTGAAATGCACGACCTCGCCGCCGACACGCGCAGGGTCCTCGAGCTCAACAAGGGCAAGACCGTCAAGGTCCGCCGCTGAGTCGGGCTCTGATTTCTGCTCGCAAAGAGGAGGCTTCCTGAAGGAGGCTTCCTCTTTTTTTGTTCACCGCCCTCCTTTTCTTGATCAGGATCAAGTCAAGGAGAATCTACTCAAAAAAATCCACAAACGATATTGAGAACCATTCTCAATTCAGGCACAATACATCCAACGACAGCGAAACGCCGCCGCCTCCATCCAAGGACAACGGGGGTCGTCCGGAGCGGACGGCGAGGGAAGGAACCAAGCGCCTTCCCGCAAAGCGGGGCAATCTCCACCCGCACGCTGTTGGGGGTCTGAGAAGGGCCGGATGCGTGCAACGCGCATCCGGCCCTGTTTTTATTCTGCGCTCGTGCTGAAGGCGCCCTGCTTCGAGCGCTCCTCTGCGGGCGTCCTACTTCGAGAGCCTTGCGGCCACCTCGGCGCCGCGCTTCATGCTCACGGGGGCGAGCGCCAGAAGCGAGAGCACGAAGAAGAGGCCCGTGAAGAGGATGGCCATCCTGTGGTCGTTGCCGGTGATCCAGGTGATGGCGCCGTAGGAGAGCGGGCCGACGATGGCGGCCAGCCACAGCGCCATGTTCCAGAAGCTGTAGAACTCGGCCAGGCGCGAGCTCGGCGCGAAGACCGCGACCATGGCTCGGCCTGCGGACTGGGACGAGCCCATGGCGAGGCCCGCGAGATTGGCGGCGACCCAGAACTGCCAGCGCTCGGTCGAGAAGGCGGCGACGGCGATCATCGCGATCCAGACGCAGAGCGTGCCCGCGAGCGCGAGCTTGTGGCCGATGCGGTCCTGCACGTAGCCGAAGGCGAAGGCGCCGACGGCGGCCGTGATGTTGACGAGGAAGACCATGAGGAGCGTGTCCTCGGTCTTGAACCCCATGACGGCGGCGGCATAGACGGCCGAGAGCGTGATGACGACGGAGACGCCGCACTGATAGAGGAACCCGCAGACGGAAAGCCAGGCGAAGTCTCGGAAGTCGCCGAGCGAGCCGAGCGTGCGGCGCAGCTCCGCAAAGCTCTCCGAGGCGGCGCTCCTGACGGCCTCGCGGTTCGCGGCGTCAAGACGCGGCACGCTCCTCTCCTTGAGGAAGAGGAAGATCGGAAGCGCGGCGGCCGCGAAGACGAAGGCCGTCACGGCCATCGTGCCCGCCACGGTCTGGTCCATCCCGTAGCCGAGCTTCTCGCCGCCGAGCACCACGCCCAGACAGAGGCCGAGCGTAAGGATGCCGCCGCAGTAGCCGAAGCTCCAGCCCCAGCCCGAAACCTTGCCCACGGCGTCATCGCGGGCGAGCTCGGGCAGGAAGGCCGAGTTGAGGGACTCGCCCACGTTGTAGGCGACGTTGCTCACGATGATCATGAGGGAGGCCCAGACGATCGTGCCCGGTCCCGCGAACATGAGGCCGAGCGTGCCGCCCACGGCCATGAAGGTCGCAACGGCAAGCCATCGCTTCTTCGTGGCGGTCGCGTCGGCCACCGTGCCGATGACGGGCATCAGCAGCATGCTCACCGCATTGCTCACCGCGATGACGACGGTCCAGAGGAACGTGGCCGAAGGGGCGTCGCCCGCCACCACGCTCACGAAGTAGGCGTTGAAGACGGCCGTGAGCACCACGGTCGTGTAGCCCGAATTGGCAAAGTCGAATGCGGCCCAAGACCAGACCTCGCGCATCGCGACGCCGTCCCTGAGGGCGGACTGGGAGAAAAGCGGCATGAGGTTCTCCTCCTTATCGCGCGGTTCGTCCGCGCATGACCAGCATGTTGAGATGCGCCATCACGCTTCGCGCAAGGCTCCTGACGGCGTAGCCGCCCTCGAGCACGCTCACGAGGCGCCCCTCGCAGAGGACGTCGGCCGCATCGAGCAGCCTGCGCGTGATGCGCGCGTAGTCGAGCTCCTTCACCTTGAGCTGGGCCATCTGCTCCTCGACGTGGGCGTCGAAGCCTGCCGAGACGAAGATGATGTCGGGCCTGAAGGCCTCGAGCTGAGGCAGCCAGACGTTCTCGAGGATGTCGGTGAAGACCGCGCCGTCGGCGCCCGCGGCAACGGGACTGACGACGACGTTCCTGGGCGTGGGCTCCATCATGCGGTGCGGATAGAGCGGCCACTGGAAGAGCGACATGAAGCGGATGTCGGGATGGTTCGCGACGATCTCCTCGGTGCCGTCGCCGTGGTGCGCGTCGAAGTCGACGATCGCGACGCGCCTCGCGCCGTGGCGGCGCATCGCCCAGTAGGCGCCGATCGCCACATTGTTGAGGTAGCAGAAGCCGCGGGCCTCGGCGCGCGCCGCATGGTGTCCCGGCGGGCGCACGCCGCAGAAGGCGTTCTTGATGCGGCCCGCATAAAGCTCGTCGACCGCCTCGACCACCGCGCCCGCACTCTTCATGGCGGCATCAAAGGTGTCGGGGCCCACGCGCGTGTCGGGCGCATCGAAGGTCGCAAGCGCGGCGGGATCGCCCGCCGAAGCGGCCTCAAGGCGCTTGACGTACTCGAGGTCGTGCGCGAGGATCACGGACTCGATCGGCGCGGGCTTCGCATAATGGACCTTGACGAGGGCGTCCATCCCGAGGGCGAGCATGTTGCGCTCGATGGCGTCGAGCCTCTCGGGGCGCTCGGGGGCCTCGGGAAGCGGGTTGGGCACGGCGATGCGGTCGTGCGTGAAGTAGCCCGTGAGCGGGCGGACGTCCGTTTGATTGATCATCTGCAATGGCCTGTTCTTGTTATTGGCGGCGTTCATGCGGGCTGCCCGCCCGCGCAGTCCGCGCGGGCCTGCGGGAGGCGCCCCATGACGGAAAGCGTACCACAGGCGGCCCGCCCGAAAAAGAGACCGCTCGGGAACGGGACCCGCAGCTTCGCCGCCTCCGGTTCGCACTGCGCGTGCGACGCCTCTCCCGCAGGCATCCCGCCGTCAATTTGTGCCATCCTGAAACACGGCCCCGCGCCGGTGAGGCCCGTCGGGCGAGCCTTGCTACAATGCCTCAGGCCACCCATCCACAGCACATCTTCATGACGACACGATCCCGACTCCGCATGACGATCTACGCGACCGCCTGCGCCGCCAGCATGGCGGCCTGCGCCTGCGCGCCCGCCGCGGATGCGCCCGCCAATACGGCGAAGGCGCCCCAGTCGACCGTCTCGCCCTCCGCATCCTGCTATCTCGCCCGGCCCGACGTCGTCGAATTCCTGGGCCAGGTCTCGGAAAAGCACGGAATTCCGCTCGAGTGGCTCAAGGACGAGGTGGCCGTCGCCCGCTACTCGGAAACGGCCGAGCGCCTGATGACGCCCAAGCCCGGCGTCAGAAAGCCCGGCTCCGACGTCGTCAAGCCGCCCTTCAGGAACTACCTCGCCTACGCGCGCGGCTTCCTCACGCAGGAACGCATCCTGCGCGGGCGCGAGTTCATCGAGCGCAACGCCGCCGTCTTCGACGAGATCGAAATGAAGAGCGGCGTCTCCCGCTACGTCATCACCGCCGTCATCGGCGTCGAGACCTTTTACGGCCGCAACATGGGCCGCTACCGCGTGCTCGACAGCCTGATGACGCTCTCCTTCGACTACACGCGCCGCGCCGCCTTCTTCAAGGAGGAGCTCGCGCACTTCCTCGAGTTCTGCTGGCGTCAGGAAGTCCAGCCCGTCACCGTGCTCGGCAGCTTCGCGGGCGCCATCGGCTACGGCCAGTTCATGCCGAGTTCGCTCGACCGCTGGGGCGCCGACGGCGACAAGGACGGCAGGATCGACATGGTCGAGAGCGAGCCCGACGCCATCGCCTCCGTCGCCAGATTCCTCACGGCCCACGGCTGGGTCGCGGGCCGCGGACTCCTCTACCCCGTCAGGGCCGACGCCGAGATCTTCGACGCGACGGGCTCGGGCGGCATCGCCGCACACGCCACCGTCGAGGGACTGCGCAAGGCGGGCGTCGACACGGGAGAGCACTTCCCGCTCCTCGACGACGAGCCCGTCCTGCTCGTCGACCTGCCGCAGCTCGACGAAAAGGGCCGGCGCACCACGAAGTGGTACATCGGCACCCGCAACTTCTCCTCGGTCCTGCGCTACAACCGCAGCTACTTCTATGCGGCCGCCGTCGCCATGCTCGCCAACCGCATCGCGGGCGTCGACGAGCCCTGACGCCTCCTGCGCGCCCCCGCTCGCGCCCGAGGCGAAGCATTTGCTATATTTCCCTCGATAATTTTTTCCATCTCCTTTCCGGAGGCCCTTCATGTCTTTTGTCTTTGCCCCGCCCCAGCAGGCCGTCGTGCCCGTTCAGGACGAAACCTACTCCTACTTCCCGATCCGCCGCGTCTTCGGCATCGCCAGGAACTACGCCGAACCGGGCGCCGCGACGAAGGACACGCCCTTCTACTTCATGAAGGACTGCTACACGGTGGTTCCCGTGGCCGACGGCGAATGCGCCCGAATCCCGATGCCGCCGCAGAGCCAGGTGCTCAAGCACGAGATCGAGCTCGTCGCCTGCCTCGGCAAGGGCGGCCGCAACCTCACGCTCGAGCAGGCGGCCGAGGCCGTCTGGGGCTGGTGCGTCGGCATCGACTTCACGCTCGGCGACCAGAAGCTGCCGTCGGGCGCCACCGACTTCGCGCGCGCCAAGTCCTTCGAGCGCGCCGCGCCCGTAAGCCACGTGCGCCCCGCCTACCGCTGCCCGATGCCCGCCCCCGCCGACCTCTGGCTCTACGTCAACAACCAGAAGCGCCAGGGCGGCTGCACCTCCAACCTGATCGTCCAGCCCCTTGAGACGATCGTCGAGCTCTCCAAATTCTGGGAGCTCCAGCCCGGCGACATGATCTTCACGGGCACCTGCGGCGGCGCCGACAAGGTGTTCCCGGGCGACCACCTCGAGGGCGGCGTCAACGGCGTCGGCTCCATCAAGGTCGACATCATCTGACGCCGAAGCGGAAACGTTCACTTACGTTTGGGAGGCGCGCCTGCAGGCGCGCCTCCCTTTTTCGTCATGGATCGGGCAGTCAAAAGTTGCTAAGATCATGGATTGACCGCGAGACGCCCTGAGAAACGGGCGTTCCGCTTCAAAAAAGGGACCGCCGCCACGGCCTTCGCGCCGTTGCGCAGACGCTGGGAGCGCCGCGTCCCCGCGTCATTCAAAGAACCGAACGAATCACAAAAGAGATGAGCAACAACAACGCCTACCATCGCGAAAGCCTGGCCTCGATCAGCCAGCGCCGCCTCAGCACGGTCAAAAGCAAGAGCATCTACGTTCTTCCGAACGCATTCACCGCTGCCGCGCTCTTCTCGGCCTTCTACGGCATCATCGCCGCCATGAACGGCGACTTCTACGCCGCCGCGATCGCGGTCTTCTTTTCCATGCTCTTCGACGGCATGGACGGCCGCGTCGCCCGACTCACGCACACCCAGTCCGAATTCGGCGTCCAGATGGACTCCCTCGCCGACGCCGTCAGCTTCGGCGTCGCCCCCGGCCTCATCGTCTACGAGTACACCCTCAAGGGCCTCGGCAAGCTCGGCTGGGCCATCGCCTTCATCTACTGCCTGTGCGCCATCCTCCGCCTCGCCCGCTTCAACTGCAACGTGGGCGTCGTGAGCAAGAACTACTTCCAGGGCCTTCCCTCTCCGGCCGCCGCCGCGCTCGTCTGCGGCTTCGTCTGGCTCGGCGTCGAGGGCAAGCTCCCCGAATGGCTCCTGCCGTACCAGAGTGAAATCGCCGCCGTCGTCACGCTCTACGCCGGCCTCACGATGGTCTCCAACGCGCCCTTCTTCTCCGGCAAGAGCTACGCCGTCGTGCGCACGATCCCGTTCTGGTTCGTCGTGGTGTTCGCGCTCCTCTTCATCGTGATCTCGAGCAACACCTCGCTCTCCGTCTTCGTCCTCTTCTGCATCTACGCCCTCTCGGGCTTCGCCTACGGCTTCTACTGCTGGTGGACCGGCCGTCCGAACCCGATCCAGGCCGACATCGCCGCCGCACTCGCGGCCGAGGCCGAGGAGCACGAGGACACGCAGCACTGACCTCGGACACTCACCCGAACCCATCCAAACGCCGTCGCCCCGAAAGCGATGGCGTTTTTCATGCCCGTCATCCGTTTTTCTACGCAATGGTTTTCGCTTACAAGCGACACTTTCCGTAGTCGTTAACGGCAATTGGACTCAACGGAAATTTTTTCTAGACTCATCCGTCGAGATGCGGCGGACACGCAGGGCGCAGACCACAGAGACGCCCCGCACCTACCCCCGACCACCCGCATCCGAAATGAGGAGATTCAAGATGAAATTTGTTCCCAGCCTTCTGGCCGCGAGCATCTGCTCGGCCGTCTTTGCGGCCTCCGCCGCCGTTCCGGTCGTCACCGACACGATCGCGAAGAACGCCGAACTCATGAACGCCGACCCCGCCATGCAGGCCCTGCTGAAGGAGGCCACGAGCGAGGAGGCCCAGAAGTGGCGCTTCAACACGCTGCTCGAGCTTGCCCGCATCGCCTCCCCGTCGCGCTTTGAAATGCGCCGCCAGGCCGAAATCACCCGCCGCCTCGTTGAGGAGTGGGGTTTTGCCCCCGAGGACGTCCTGACGCGTCCCGACGGCTTTCTGAAGGGCGCAGGCGTTCAGACCGTCGACGGCAAGCCCGTCTACAACGTCTGCGTGCGCATTCCCGGCACCTACGGCGCCCGTCCCGACGCCGTCTCCTACAAGGGCCAGCTCCCGAAGGTCGTCCTTGAAGGCCACATCGACACCGTGAATCCGGCCGTCCTTCCGCCCGCCGAAACGCCCTACGAGGCCGTGAAGCTCCAGAAGGTGAACGAACCGATCGTCAAGACCCGCGACGAACTCAAGGCGCTCCCGCTTGAAGTGCACTTCGACAAGAACGGCAAGGTCATTGAGGACGAAGTCTGGCAGAAGGCCTACAAGCGCTATCAGAACATCGAGGACGCCCGGAAGAAGGACGGCTACCGCATCTACGTGCCCGGCTACAACGACGCCATGATCAACACGGTCGCCGTCATGCAGGTCGCCAAGCTCATGAAGAAGCACAACATCCGTCCCGTCTACGACATCTGGGTCTGCGGCACCACGGGCGAGGAAGGCAAGGGCAACCTCTGCGGCATGAAGCAGCTCTACGGCTACAACCAGGACGTCGGCAAGGGCAACAACGCCCTCAACATCGTCGCCAACTTCGGCGCCGACAGCACGAAGCCGGGTTCCGCCATCGTCAACTACCTCGGCTCCTACCGCTTCGAAATCAAGTACGTCGAGCCCGAAGGCTGGAAGCCGGGCGACAAGCGTCCGTCCGCCGCCATGGCCATGAGCCGTGCGGTCGCCGCCATCTCGGGCCTCAAGACGCCGTGGGACGCCGACAAGTCCGCCGAGCGCACGACCTACACGGTCGGCGTCGCCAAGTGCGAGGGGCCGAAGGCGCGCTCCACGGCCTGCACGCTGATGGTCGACATGCGCAGTCCGACGCAAGGTCCGCTCTCCGCCATCCGCGCCCGGATCGAGCCTGAATTCCAGAAGGCCATGGATGCCGAAAACGCCAGGTACGGCCTCAAGACCGGCGACAAGAATGCCGTCTCGATGGAACTCGTCTGGTTCGGCGACCGTCCCGCCTACCAGCGTCCGCACTACAACGACATCGCCATGCAGGCGCTCTGGCAGGCCTCGAAGACTGCAGGCATCGACGTCATCGACAAGGTTCCCGAACGCGCGGCCTCGCTCAATGACAACGTGCCCGCCGCAGTCGGCGTGCCCACCGTCAACACCAATGTCGGCACGAACGCCGGCGGTGGCGGCGGCCACACCTGGTACGAATGGGGCGTCCCGGGCAACGGCGTCGATGAAGGCAAGCGCGTCTACCGCTTCCTCATGATGGGTCTGCTCGCCTCGGGCTACAACCTCGCCGACGGCTCGGTCGTCGAGCCCAACGTCGGTCCGATGGGCAACCGAACCACTGAAGAAATGTTCAAGTAAGGAGGCGCCGACATGCTCAACATCCGTACGCTCATTCGTCCCGCAGCGGCGCTTCTGCTCGCCGCATCGGCCGCCTGCGCCATGGCCGCAGGCCAGACGCTCGCCGTCTCGATCATCGGTCCCGGCGGCCACTCCAACGGCAACTACGGCAACGTCAACGCCGTGCACGCCGCCGCCCGCAGCATCATGCTGATCGAGAAGGCCGTCCCCGACGCCGTCGTCTCCGACATCCAGGGCGGCAACTCGGTCAACTCCATCGCCGCGTCCGCCGACTTCATCGTCACGATCACGGGTGACGAAGCCTCGCTCAAAACTCAGGCCGACAAGGTGAAGGCCGCCGTCGAGGAAGGCTGCAAGGCCGAAAACGCCTTCCGCGGCGTCAAGGCAGGCGAGGTCCGCAACGGCGTCGCCTCCGACATCCGCTGGTCCGTCAAATAATCCTCCGTCACCTCCCGCCCCTCGGGCCCGCCTCGAAAGAGACGGGCCCGATTCCTTTGTCCGCAAGCGACACATTCTGTCGCATATGGTCCTATCATGACTTCATTCCAAAGCTTTACGCACTCGCCGCTCAACATAGAAACCGAAGACATGATCACCGACAACGAAACCTCCGGCCAGCTCTTCGCCTGGATGCCGTTCTATACGGAACTCGCCGACAAGCTCCTCGTCTTCAAGGACAACCGCAGGACTCTGCTCAGCCGTCTGCAGGCCGTCTTCGACGACCTTCCGAAACTTGACTTTCCCACACTCAGAAAACGACGGCATTCCCGACGACATCGATCCGTTCACGATCTTTGCATTCGTCAACCGCGGCCTGTCACGGGAAAACGCCATGCTGACCTGTGCCGGCTTCAAGCGGGCCTTCGGGCTTGCATCCCAGGTTCCCGCCCGCTTCAGCGGACTGCCACGAATGGACAACCGAAACATCTACTTCTTCCGCCCGCGTGCGCTCCGAGGCGCTGACGACGTCGACAAGCTGTGGCAGGTGTTCGAGGCCGCGCTCGCCCTTGCGGACGACGACACGGAAGCGCATCGCAGGACCTTTGTCGAAGCGTTTGACGCCGCCCGTGCGCTGCCCGGCGTCAAGTGGAACCTGACTGCCAGCCTTTTCTGGATCAGGCCGCACTTCTACCTGAGTCTGGACGGCATCAATCGATGGGCGATCGGCGATTGCGCGATTCTGGGAGAGGCGCTCTCGGAAAGGATGCGCGCCTGCAAGGACACGGTGCCCGATGGTGCAGCCTACCTCCAGTTTCGTGACGAAGCCGTCAAGGCCATCAAGGCCTCCGGCACATTCACGGGCATTCCCGACTTCAGCCACAAGTGCTGGTACAAGGCACATCAGGTCAACGAAAAGAAAAAAGCCGCGGGAAAGGACCCCGCCAACGAGACCTCACACTCTGCAAAGCAGTACTGGCTGGTGGCTCCGGGATATTACGGCGAATACTGGGATCAGTTTCAGGCTGAAAACATGGTCTCCATCGGATGGAAGGACATCGGCGATCCGCTTCAATACAAGTCGCGTCAGGAGATTCAGAAGAAGCTCAAGGAGGTCTATCCTTCGGAGCACGAACCGTCCAACAGTTCCCTGGCCATCTGGCAATTTGTTAACGATATCAAGCCGGGAGACGTCGTCTACGTAAAAGGCGGCCGCAATCTCGTGTGCGGACGCGGCATCGTCACCTCCGACTTCATCCACAGTCCGGAAAATGCCGAAATGCCCAATCTGCGCCGCGTCTCCTGGACATCCGTACAGAAGCGCAAAACAGACTGGAACCTTCCCGTCAAGACGCTGACGGTGTATGAAGCCGGCTCCGATAAGGCAGCCTTGCTTGAAGGCCTTTTTAAAGATGAGGACGACGCTCCGGAGGAAACGGCCCGTTATGCAAAGGAGGACTTTCTCAGCGAGGTCTTTATGGACGAAGAGCGCGTGGATCGTCTGCTTTCGCTCCTCGAGTACAAGCGGAACGTCATCCTTCAGGGGCCTCCCGGCGTTGGCAAGACCTTTCTTGCCAGGCGCCTTGCCAGGCTTGCCATGGGGGAGCAGGACGACTCGCGCATCGAGTTCGTCCAGTTCCACCAGAGCTATGCCTACGAAGACTTCGTGATGGGACTTCGTCCGACTGCCGAGGGCGGGTTTGAACTGCGCACGGGTGCCTTCTACGACTTCTGCAAAAAGGCCGCGGACGATCCCGACAGGACCTACTACTTCATCATCGACGAAATCAATCGAGGCAATCTCAGCAAGATCTTCGGCGAGCTCTTCATGCTCATTGAGGGCGACAAGCGCGGACAGTCCGTGAGACTGCTCTACAGGGACGAGCAATTCTCCGTTCCGGCAAACCTGCGCCTCATAGGCCTCATGAACACGGCGGACCGCAGCCTTGCAATGCTCGACTACGCGCTTCGCAGGCGCTTTGCGTTCTTCGAACTTGCTCCCGCCTTCGAAAACGAGCGTTTCAAGGACGAACTCAAGGCACAGGGCACGCCCGCGCTCGAAAAGCTGGTCGCCGCCATCGGAAGGCTCAACAGCGAGATCACCTCCGACGAGAGCCTCGGACGCGGCTTTGCCATCGGACACAGCTGTCTCTTCGGCCACGACGGAAAGCTTGTCAATGATGACCGCCTTGCCGACATCGTCGAGTTCGAGCTCGTGCCGCTCATCGAGGAATACTGGTTCGACAATCCCGAGCAGATCAGGCACTGGGAAGCCGAACTCAGGAAGGCTCTTGCATGATTCCCATCAAGAACGTCTTCTACATGCTCGCCTATGCCTTCCGGGCGCTTGACCGGAAGGCATACAGCCCGCTTAAATCCGAGGACTTCGCAAATGCCGAAGACCTTCTCGCCGCGATCCTGATCCTCGGCGTCGAAGAGCAGTTCAAGCGCGGCGTGAGCAGGGCCTACATCGAGGAGGAGTCTCCCCTGACCGCCGTCAAGGGGCGCGTCCGGATCGAGGAATCCATCCGGACGTGCAGGCGAAATGCGCGTCTCGTCTGCGCGCGGGATGAATTCTCGGTCAACGCCTATATGAACAGGATCCTCGTCACGGCCATGCAGGCGCTCGTCCGATCCGAGGAGGTGGCATCCGCGCGCAGGAAGGCCCTGCGCGCCGCCCTCTGCATGCTCAGGGAGGTGACGCCGCTTGATCCGCGCAACATCCTCTGGAACTTCCGCTACGACCGCAACAACCAGGCCTACCGTCTGCTGATGTACGTCTGCCGTCTCGTGCTCGAGGACCGCCTGCCTGCACAATCGGACAGGAAGAAGCCGGGCAGGCTTTTTGACGACGACCAGACGCTCCCGAAGCTGTACGAGAAGTTCATTCTCGGCTACTTCCAAAGAACGCATCCGCGCCTTCAGCCACGCTCCGAATTCCTGGATTGGACACTGGACGACAACGACGGCCACAGCCTGCTGCCCGTCATGCATCCCGACGTCACGCTCAAGGATGCTGCCGGTCGAATGCTGATTCTTGACGCGAAGTTCTACGATCAAGCCACGGTCGTCCGATACGAGAAGACAAGGCTCCATTCCGAAAACCTCTATCAGATCTTCGCGTACGTCAAGAACGCGCAGGCATCCCGGAATCCGGCCCTTCCGGCCGTATCTGGGATGCTTCTCTACGCAGGCACCGACGAGAAGATCCAGCCCGACGTCTCCTGCAACATGAGCGGCAACAGGATCTCGGTCCGCACGCTTGACCTCAACAGGCCGTTCGACGACATTCGTGCCCGGCTCGACGCCATTGCGGCCGAATATTTCCCAGAGTGACGACGGTGCGCCCGCTCCCGGGATACCATCAAGAAGCAAGGCCCGCGATCACACAGGTGTTCGCGGGCCTTGTCATTCATGTCTGCGGTCTCGGAAATCAGCCGCCGTAGGGCTTCCACTCGCCGCCGTTCTGGCGGAAGTATTCGCGGCCCTGATATTCGAGCGTCTGAACGGTGCCGTTCTCGCTCACGGGGTTGGTCTGCGGCAGATCATGGACGAGCTGCTCGAGCGGAACCGTGCCGCCGTCCTTGGCAAAGTAGTCGGTCTCGAGCGTCTTGCCGATGAGCGACGTGAGCGCCAGATAGCTCGTGTTGCCCGTCACGTGGATGGGCTCGTTGGGCATGCCCTTGAGGCCCACGAACTTGACCATGACCGGAACGCGCGAAATGCGCATGGTCGGGATGTCGCGCAGGCGCGGGACCTGGATCTTGTCGCCCCTCACGGCGGCGCCGTGTTCGGGCACGATCACGACCATCGTCTTGCGGCCGGAGCGTTCAAGCTCGCGCAGGAAGGTGCGGATGTTGTCGAACATCTCCTGAGCACGCGGCTTGAAGGGCTCGGCGCGGCCGCGGCCGGGCAGGCGGTTGCCGTCGTGGAGCGCGATGAAGTTGATGAGCGTGGCCGTGCGGCCCGCCTTCGCCTTCACCTGCGTGCGCTGCCAGTGGCGCAGCACGGCCAGGCTGTCGGCGATTTCCTCGTCGTCAAAGCCCATGTAGCGCGTCGGGTACTTCGCATTGTCAAGCGTGGCGGTGACGCCCGCCTTGTCGCGCATCGACTGCAGGAAGTTGTCGTACTCGCCGGAGTGGTCCATCAGCAGGCGCTGCGAATAGCCGAGCGTGCCGAGCCTCGTCATGATCTCGCACTCGGGACGGCGCTCGCCGTAGAGCTCGCTGTGGGACGGCTGGCCGCAGGCGCCGTTGAGCAGGCGCAGCAGGGCCGGGCCCGAATAGGCCGTCGCCGCGTTGAACGAGTCGAAGCGGATGTTGAACTCCTTGAAGAGCGGATGCTGGTCAAGCTGCGAGACGGCGAGGTCGTCGTTCGAGACCGAGCAGATGCTCAGGAGCAGGATGTCGAACGGCGTGTCCTTCTCGGAAAGGCCGTTCGGGAAGCGGGCGCGGCGGTCGTGCTCGTAGGCGAGGAAGGCGTCGTACCACTCGCCCACGGCCTTGGCGTCGGCCTTGCCCGTCTTGGCGGGCGCGGCGGCCTCATTCGTCTGACCGCCGGCGTCGGCCGTCACGACGGGCGCGCGTTCGGGCAGGATCGACTGCACCCACGGCATCGTCACGGCGCCGAGGAAGTAGACGATCGTGAAGAACGTCACGCGCACGTAGCGTCGCACGAGGAAGTAGCCGAGGAAGACGAGAAGGCCCCAGCCCACCATCTTCACGTTGATGAAGTCGAGCGCGAACTCGGCCATGTAGAGAAGCGAGAAGCCCGCGATGCCGCCCTTGTTGGCAAGGATGCTGTCGACGCCCGGCAGCCAGCTCTCCGAATAGAGGAGCACGGCGGCCGCGGCGACGCCGAGCGTGCCGCGCAGGATGCGCAGCCACTTCGGGCCGACGGGCAGCAGGAGCCAGGCCATCAGGAGCGCGTTGCCCAGAAGGTTGAGCTCGATGTAGCCGAAGGCTGCAAGCGCAAAGGCAATGATGAAGTAGACGTTCCAGACGCCGAGCCCCGTGAAGCGGGGGCCGGCGCCGTTTTCAATTCTGGTCTGCATGCGTCTTATCGTCCCTTCGGAAAGATCAGGCGGCCGTCGGCGTCGAACGCGAAGCGGCCTTCATCCCAGCCTCGGCCGTAGAGCGCGAGCATGCTCGAGTAGTAGCTCTCGCCCGAAAGCCTTTCGGAGTCGACCACGCTGCGCACGAGGCCCGCGGTGCGGTCGTTGCCGAGCATCGGGATGAGGCAGGCGCCGAAGCCGAAGGGACCCGTGTCGTTGACGGTGAGATTGACCGTGTGGATCTTCTCGGGCGGCATGTTGAGCGCCCTCGTCGCCTCGACCATCGGGCTGAAGTGCTTCATGAGGATCGCGCGGTTGGGATCGTCGGGCGACATCATGCCCGCCCACAGATACGTGCGGATGGCGTTGTAGCTGCCGATCTCGTAGTCGTCGCCGTTGGGCGGCACGAGACGGCCGCCCTTGTCGAAGAGCGCCCAGTCGGGCGCGATGCCTGCGGGGGAGGACCTCAGCAGCATGCGAAGCGATCCCTCGTAGACCTCGTTCCAGTAGGCGTCCTCGAGCGCAAAGCGCTTGAAGAGGAAGAGCGGGTAGTAGCTCGGATTGAGCTTGACCGTGCCCTTGTCCTCAAAGCCGACGCGGCCCGGCAGCACGACGCTGCCCAGATTGTCGACGGTGCGGACCTCCTTCTTGAGGAGCTCGAGCATCGCCATGCCCTTCTTCGTGTACTCCTCGGACTTCCAGAGACGGCCTGCCTCGAGGAAGCACCAGGCGATCCACATGTCGGAGTCGGTGGCATTGTTGGTGTCGAGAATGCCCCACTTGTCGCCGCGTCCCCTGCCCCAGAGCCAGGCGGGAAGCGTCTTCGTGAGGTCGCCTCCGGAGAGGTTGTCGGCGGTCCAGGCGGCGAGGCCGTCGAAGGTCACCTGATCGTTGGTGACGAGCGCGAAGAACATCGCATAGGACTGGCCCTCGCTCGTCGTCACCTTGCGGTCGTCGCTCTTGTCGACGACGCGGCCGTTGTCGAGCGCGTCATTGCGGAACTCGTCCCAGACGGGCCAGGCGGCCATGGCGGACGAAGCGCTGCAGAAGGCGCAGGCAAGCGCCGCAGAGATAATCATCTTCTTGAACATTACGAGCGGCTCCTGATCCAGTAGCGCATGAAGAGGAAGATGCCGAAGCCCACGAAGAGCGCGCTCAGCAGAGCGGCAGCAACGAGGACGCCCGGACGATCGATGACGGTCATCCAGACCTTGTGGTACCAGGGCAGGTTGCCGACGGTATAGTGCTCGCCGACGTCGAAGCCCGTCACGCCTGCAGCGTTGACGACGGCGACGGAACCGGTCACAGAGCCGAGGCCGGCGGGATTGACGAGCTCGGCGTTGAGGCGGGCGGCGCCGGACGCGCCTTCGGAGAGGAGCGCCACGAGCGTGCGGCCGCCCGCGAGCGGGGACTCGGCCGAGACGATGGCGGCGATGCCGTTGTCATGGGCGCCTTCGGCCGTCTTCTGCACGGAGGCGGACTTCGTCCTGAAGCCCTCGACGAGCTTCTCCTGGATGCGGCCCGCATTCTCGACGTCGATGTCGGTCACGGGAGCGGGGAAGCGCGCAAAGGCGAGGATGTCACGCCTGGCAAGCTCGGGATCGTTCATGTCGCCCGTCACGTGCACGTGCATCGCAGGGGCGCCCGTCATGGCGGACATGCGGCCCATGGTGTTGAGCATCGTCGTGAGCTCGCTCCTGCTCGCGTCCTGCGGAATGAAGACCGCGGTCTGCGAGAGGTCGGCGTACTTCGTGAACGGATAGCCCGCACGCGTGAAGAGCTTCAGATTGGGAAGCTCGGCGTGGTGGAAGAGGCCCTTGACCGTCAGCGTGGACGTGGGCTCGATCTCCATCTGATGGCCGATGAGCGAGACGGAGCGGCAGTTGTCCTGGGAGCCGCCCTGAATCGTGCGCTCATAGCTCACGGAGAAGCCGAGGCTCGTCGAATGGGTGAGCGTGGCGCCCATCGGATCATCGACGGAGATGGCGCCGTAGAAGGCGGGCAGCTGAACGGTGCGCGAACCGCGGCCGTCCCTGCCCGCGAGCGTGTCGCTGTCGGCGAGGTAGCCGTTGACGAAGGTGCGCAGCTGGGCGGTCTCCTCGGGCATCGGCTTGGCGTAGCGGTAGCGGATCTGCATGCCGAGCTCGGCGTCGCCCACCATGAAGAGATCGGGCGCGAACTTGACGGGCAGCTGCACCGGGGCCATCACGTGGCCGCGGGCGGAAAGCTGGCCCGGATACTGCATGAGCTTCGAGAACGGAATCTCGGCGTCGGTGTTGATCCAGCGCGGAGCGTCATAGGCCTCGCGCACGGGCGGCACCTCGGCCTTCCTGACGCGGAAGGTCTCGCCCACCATCACGGGACGGTCGGTGCCGAGCGCGCGCACGGCGGCGAGAAGGTCCTCGTCGTTGCGGCCCTGGATGACGAGCATCTTGCCGGAGAGGCTTGCGGGCGCGTCGGCGATGGTCACCATCGGACCGTCGGCCTTGGGCAGGTCGTTCAGGAAGTCGGGACGACGCTCGTTCGTCGCGAAGACGACGAAGTGGCCCTCGGCGGGCGTGCCGTTGTAGAAGACGGGGAAGTCGGCGCCGCGCCAGTCGCTCATGCGGCCGACGATGCTCGCGAGCACGGCGGCGGCCTGCTTTTCCATTGCGGTCGGAGCCGAGGTAAAGACCATCGGCAGCACGGAGGGCTCGTTCGAGGCGGTGTCGACGAACGGCGCGGGGAAGGCCGCGAGGTCGTTGGCGAGCCTGACGCGCTGCTTGACGAGCGTGAGGCGGCTTTCGGCCGCGATGTCGAGCCAGATGGCGGCGTCGGCCGGATTTTCACAGACCGACGGCGTGTGTCCGATGAATTCGACCGTCAGCTGGTTGGCGGACTCGATCACCTTGGGCGAAAGCTTGAGCGTGAGCTGCGAGGGCTTGCCCACCATCGAGGCCGAGATGGGCACGGAGCGCTGCAGACGGCCGTTGAGGTAGAAGTTGATCTGCGAGCCGGACGGGGCGAGCGCGGGCGAAGGCGTGAAGCTCAGGTCGAGCGTCGCCTCGGAGACGGCCTCGTCGCGGCGCACGCCGAAGTCGAAGGCCTGCACGCGGGAGAGGCCCGTGAGCTTGACGGCCGCGGCGCTGCCGCCGGGCACGAGCTTCATGAAGGGAACGACTTCGGTGCGCGAGCCCGTGACGTCTGTGCGCCAGACGGGCTGGAGCTGAGAGACGGGCTTCATGCCGTCAGAGGGCGCGCTCCAGGCGGGAGCGGCGAACGCGGCGGCCATGAGGCACGCGGCGGCGGTTCCGATGAGTGTGGGATTCTTCATGTCTTCTCAGTTTGCGTTTGCCGTCAGGACTTCCTTGCGGCCGGCTGTCGCGGCAGCATGGAGAGGACGGCGTCCCGGACGGCGGGCAGAACCCGGCCGGGCAGGAATTCGATCATGGAGCGGTAGCCGTAGAGCGCATGGCGGCCGAGCATCAGGAAGCCCGTGAGGAAGCGGTCGTCGACCGTGCCCTCGGGCTTCATCGCCCACATGCCGCGGCGGGAGAACGTCACGCTGTTCCAGCGGCGCTCGCAGGCCATGTCGGGAAGGTCGACGGCGATGTCCGTCCAGCCCTCACCGTTTTCAATGACGGTGCCCTCGAAGCGGACGGGGCCCGCCTCTTCGGCGAATTCGAATGCAACGCGGGCGCCGGCCGCAGGCACGGCGAAGGCCGTGTCGAGGGCGCGCACGCGAAGCTCCTTCTGGGAATACTCGACCGTGCGCACGTCGTGGCGCACGCCGTCTCCGGTCTCAAGCACGATCGGCAGGTTGAGGCCGACGCGCGGGAAGCGGTGCGCCTCCTTCTCCTCGACGGCGACCGACATGGCGGCGCCGAGCACCATCAGGTTGTAGGCAATCCAGCCGAGGTTGATGACGAGCGTCACGTACTGCGGATCGGGATCGAGGAAGGCCTTCTCAAGACCGATGAGCAGGCCGACGGCGTTGAGCGCGATGAGCGCGACGAAGGGCCAGGAGATGTGCCAGTCGAGGTACTTCTCGCCGATCGTGCCGCCCTTGGCCGTCACGTTGAACTTGCCGTAGTGCGGGAAGATGAGCGCGACCGTGGTCGGGATGAGGATGTACCAGGAGAGGACGGCCTCGTACACGCCGCCGAGGAACGGATAGCGGTAGCCCTTCTGCAGGATCGAGTTCGTCACGGCCGTGTGCACCATGTGCGGGATCACGTAGGCGAAGACGGAGGCCGCCGTCGCGTAGATCACGTAGATGTCCGCATACATGTAGGGCAGCGGAGCCAGAAGGAAGATGATGCGCGGCAGGCCGTGCAGGAAGTGCAGCATCGCGTTGAAGAAGCACAGGCGCTGCGGAAGCGTCAGGCCCTTGCCGAGCATCGGATTGTCGAGTCGGAAGATCTGGATCATGCCGCGCGCCCAGCGGATGCGCTGGCCGATGTGGGCCGCAAGGGTCTCCGTGGAGAGGCCCGAGGCGAGCGGACGCGAGATGAAGGCCGAGTTCCAGCCGCGGCGGTTGAGCTTGAGGGACGTGTGGGCGTCCTCGGTCACGGTCTCGACCGCAATGCCGCCGATCTCCTCAAGGGCCTTGCGGCGCATGACGGCGCTCGAGCCGCAGAACATCGTGGCGTTCCAGGTGTCGTTGCCCTTCTGGATGAAGTCGTGGAAGAGCGAGTTCTCGATCGGCATGGCGCGCTCGAGATGCATGTTCTTCTCGAAGGGATCGGGCGAGTAGAAGTGGTGCGGCGTCTGCACGAGCGCGATCTTCGGATCGCGCACGAGCCAGCCCGTCGTCGAGACGAGGAAGTCGTTCGAGGGGACGTGGTCGCAGTCGAAGATCACGATGTACTCGCCGTGCGTGACGGTCATCGCGTGGTTGATGTTGCCCGCCTTGGCATGATTGTGCTCGTCGCGCTTGATGTAGCCCGCGCCCGCAGCCTCCGCAAAGGCCTGGATGAAGTCGCGGCTGCCGTCGTCGAGCACGTAGACGTGGAGCTTGTCGGCGGGCCAGTCCATGTTGAGCGCGGCGTAGACCGTCGGCTTGATGACGTCGAGAGACTCGTTGTAGGTCGGAATGAAGATGTCGACGTGGGGCCAGACGGAGCGGTCGGCGGGCAGCGCGGCGGGCTTGCGGTCGAGTACCCAGCAGACCTGGAAGTAGCCGAGCACCATCACGGAGAACGCATAGACTTCGGCCACGAGAAGCAGGATCCCGAAGAAGAGGTCGAGCCCGTTGCCCGTGCTCACGGTCGACGTGCAGCGCCACCAGAGGTAGCGGCCCGAGACGACGAACGAAATGACGAAGAGCAGCATGAGCGTGATCCGCGCGCGGATGCGCATGAGCACGATCATGGAGACGAACATGAGCGCAAGGAAGACGATCTGGCCGTGCAGGTTGAAGGGCTGCGTGATGCAGAGCGCGGCGAGCACGAGGCCCGGCACGAGCAGGACGGCGGGCACCCAGCCCGGAAGCCTGCGGGCGCCCGGCTTCTTCTCCTCGCTGTCGTCCGCAATGGCGCGCACGCACTTGAGGGCCGCGGCGCCGAAGGCGTCGCCCGCACGGTTGATCAGGGCGCCGGCGGCGCGCAGGATGTCGACGACCGTGCGCACGAGGCGCGGACCGTGGCCGCGCGGCGGCAGGACGGCCATGAGAAAGACCGTCTGGATGATGATGCGCAGGGGATCGAGAAGCTTCGGGGCGCTGAAGTCGACCTGGGGATAGAAGAACGCCTTGTTGCGGCGCAGCGAGATGAGCGGCTCCGACTCAAGCGGCGCCATGAGCCAGAGAAGGCCCAGGCAGACGAGGTTGAACGACGCGGCGATGCGGCCGGAGCCGGCTGCGCGCCAGTTCTTGTACAGGCTGCGGGTGCTCTCGAGCGCGTGCTTGATGGAAGTCGGAAGCATTCCTTGAAGACGGAAAAGGGATCGGAGGCGTGCGGATCAGACCGCTCCGCCCGGGGCGAAAGCCGCCCTTGTTAAATTTATAGATTCTACTCAGATCCACAAGGGATTTCGAGGAGGGATTTACCCGCCGACCGCACGCGCGCCCGTATCGTTCAAGCGACGCCTCAACGCCTCTGACGCAGGGCTTCCCCGCTTTTCTCTGCCCAAGAAAGCGTTTGCATTCGACGGTTTTGCGCGATTGCGCAAAGCGCAATGACGGAGGCCTTGCAAACGCTTGAGGCATTTACATTTTCTTTCACTGGTCACCCCTGTTGCACACCTCCCCACCCGTCCCATTCAAGCAACGGATTTTTTGAGAGCTTACCTCACACGGAGCCGCCAAAGACTTCAGGCTTTCCTCTCAACAGGCTCAGAACCGATGGGCATACGGCCCATCGGTCCGAAATAGAGGCTCCAGAACTGCCGTTCTACGACGTTATTTTTTGGCCGCCTCCTTTTCTGCAGCCTTAGCCTTCTTCTTCTCCTCCTTAATACGGGCCTTGCCTTGGACGATCAATTCGTCGGGCGTGATCCTGCCGTCGAGACATAGCTGGCGAAGCTCCTGCATCCAGTCGGGAACGGCCTCCGCTTTTTTGCCAAGGACCTTTTGAACAGCGGCGTCCATGGCCTCGTTCTTATTAACCTCGGCAACCTTTTCGACATACAGTTGCATGAGATGTGCAACGATTTCAGATTCAGTTGCATCGGCCTTCAAACCATACGCCTCAAGAACCGCCTTATCGTTCGCTTTGTGTGCCTTTCTCAAATCCGGTTCCATCAGTAGATCGTCGTAGAGATCCGCAAAGGAGGATTCAGGATGATTATCACGAGCATCAAGAATGTCTTGAGCAGTTTTGGCAATCTTTGCCTTTGTTTTTTCGTCAACAACAGGCCAAACAAAGTTGTTGTACACAACATCCTTAGAGTAGCGATAGCGCATCTCCAATCGACCCGCCACAGCTCTCATCCATGCCATATGGACAGAAGAAGTCAAAATGCCAAAATGATAAACACCGGCATTTTGTAGCATAAGAACAGCATTGCTGGCTAGCGTATCAACGCTCATAAACCCAAACGGAATATATCTGCGTTTTTCAGAAGAGTGACACGGAATTAATATGTACTCTGAGGTCGGTATGTTTTCAATATGAAACCGTGTCGGCGTTTCAGCCAACTTCCGAGTCCCAGCACTATTGCTTTTCAACCTGAACCTTTTGACCGCTTCCACACGCTCCATACAGTTAGGCATCTTTCGCAAGATGCTTGCAGGACAATCCTTCAACCACAAGCAGTATCGTGGACGTCTATTAATAAATTCTTCGGCCCCATACCAACGCTTGAAGTAGCTTTTAGAAGAAGGTTCTTTCTTTACGAACTCCTCCATCTCTTCCTTTTGGAACAGATAGTTCCCATCATCAATTGGCTTGCTGCCAATTCCCATTTCTGGCACACCGCAAAGGGGTAATTTTCGACTCTCAACAAAGCAATTGGGACCATCAAGCAAATACGCATTGATATTCTTCACTTGCGTTTCAGGCTCGTTTACTGAAAAAACGACCTTCCCCCTTCGGGCATTCACATCAGCACTAAAGCCGACAATCACAACATGCACATGAGCTTTGCTTGTTGCTTCGCTATCCCACTGGAAGGTCCGCCACGCAAAATCAATTTGAACGTCCTTGTTTTCGAACAAAGGTTTCCAGAGGTTCGCTACTTGTTCTCCTTGCGAGATAGAGTTTGTCGCAACAAGAGCAGCCCGTGTTGTAGTCCCCTGCATGTACTCAACAGCCTTCTTGAACCAACACGTAACCAAATCAAGGTTGCCTACATTCGGCCAATCCTCGCCAAATGTGTGCTCAACGTCAGACTTATTTTCTGCCGTCATCAGACGAGCTCCGGCAAAGGGCGGATTACCAATGATGAAATTGAGCTTTCCCTTTGGGATTAAATTTTCCCAATTGTTTCTCAATGCATTGTCTTCAACAATGTTTGTCAAAGTTTTAAGTGGAAAGAAAGGAAGATTCCGTCCAAGGATGTCTTCCGTTTCATTCAGCATCTGGCTTTCAGCAATCCAAAGGGCAGTCTTTGCCACAGCACAGGCAAAGTCATTGATTTCGATGCCGTAGAACTGATTCAGCGAAATCTTAGTCGGCGTCAGGCCTTCCAGATTGAAAGCCGTCTGTCCCTTCGACTGGATGCGAATGATCTCGTTCTCCAACTTGCGAAGACTGAGATAGGTTTCCGTCAAGAAATTGCCAGAACCGCAAGCCGGATCGAGGAAGGTCAAGGACGCCAGCTTGTCATGGAACGCATTCAACCGCTCATTCTTGGTCGTCAGCGTTTTAATGGCGCGAATCTGAGCCAGTTCGTCCTTGAGATCATCAAGGAACAAGGGGTCGATCACCTTGTGGATGTTCTCGATGGACGTGTAGTGCATTCCGCCTTTCCGGCGTGTCACCGGATTCAACGTCGACTCGAAAACCGCACCGAAAATGGTCGGACTGATCCGACTCCAGTCAAAGCCTTCGCTTGCCTCATTAAGCAGAAGGGAGATCACCTCCGGAGAGAAATTGGGAATTTCAAGGGATTGGGCATCGGCAAACAAACTGCCGTTGACGTATGGAAATGCAGCAAGCTCAGCGTCGAGATATCGGTCGCGCTTATCGACTGGAGTATCGAACACTTCGAACAAGTCCAGAATGGCACGCCGAACATCGCGCGGGCGATCTTTGTACGTTGCGACGTAGTCATGGAACATGCGCTTTCGACCGAAGATGCCGGCATCTTCGGCGTACAAACAGAACACCAGGCGCACGCACAGAATGTTCAGACTGTGCTGTGATCCAGCGGACGTCGGATCAATGTACCCCTGCAAAAGACCATCGTAGATCTTTCCAACGAGTTCACCGGCTTGAACCGACAGTTCCTTTTCCTGAGCGATCAATTCTTTCTGATCTCGCGTCAGGAAACGCAAGCGATGGCATTCGTCCGGCAAGTCTTCCAAATTGATGATCTCTGGCGGTGCATCCGGGCGCTCCATGTCGTGAACATGAAATTCCGTGAAATTGCACACAACGATCCAACGAGGATAGGTGCTGTAGGAAAGACCGGAGATGTAGCGACGAGCCTGTTGATACGGCGTAAGCATGCTGCCGTCCGACTGCTTGATCTTCTTCGTCAGATCAATGTGGCTGCCCTTCTGTTCAATCAGAACGCGCGTACTGGGGATGTACGCATCAATGAAGTTCGTATTCTTCAGAACGATCTGGTCTTCGAACGAAATGACCTTCTCAGGCTCTGCAACGCCGAAAACTTCCCTCAGAAGCGAAAGCCAGAACGATTGCGTTTGTCCTTTCTCGTAGCCCTTGCCATGCCAGAACTCGACAAACTTTTTCGCAGCACGTTTCTGCTCTTTGTCGTCCATTACTGTTCTCCCTGCTCAATCTTCAAATACTTGTAGGCGGTCGTCCGACTAATCCCGACCTTCTTGACTGCCTTCGAGAGCGGCACGCCCATGTCGATCATGGAGCGGACTTCCTTGATCTGTTCGTCCGTCACGGAACGCGGACGGCCCTTGTAGACGCCGCGCTCCTTCGCGAGCGCAATGCCTTCGGCCTGGCGGCGCTTGATCATGCTGCGCTCGAATTCGGCGAAGGCTCCGACCATGCTGAGCATTAGCTTCGCGACGGGCGAAGCTTCCTTGCCAGCATCGAAGTCGAGCTTTTCATTGAGAAAGCGCACACTGACGCCGCGACCGGTCAGATCCTGAACCATCGTGAGGAGATCGGTGAGATTGCGTGCCAGTCGGTCAAGGCTGTGCACGACGAGCGTATCGCCCTCGCGCACGAAACTGAGCATCTTCTGCAGCTCCGGACGCTCGATGTTCTTCCCGGACAATTTGTCCATGAAAATCTTCTCGACCTTCAAGGCATTCAGCTCTTCGAGCTGCCTCTCCGGATTCTGGTCAAGCGAGCTGACCCGCACGTATCCCACGAGCATTGCCGTCCTCTTTGGATCCTTGGTTAACAATACTGTTAATTATGGAGGAAACGAACCAAAAACGACAAGGATGGAGAGGGGTTAGGAGTGTGCGCCTAGGGCGTACCTCAACTACGAGCGGCCACGTAAGTAGCGAGACTTTAAGTCTGCTGGGAACAGAACTCCTTGGCAGGGTAATATGCTACACGACCTTCGGCCGCGCGTACAACGAATACAAGCGAGATATTCCTGCGTCCATGAAGGATGTCAGTATGGCATCTCAGTCAGGTTGCCATGATCGATTATTCGGGCGATCCACTTACTACACCACCAGTGACGGGAAACGGCACAAGGCCGAGATCTTCGTGGCGCTGATGCCGTATTCCAACTTGCGTACGATCGACTGAACGCAGCAAGAAGCAGATCATGCAGAGTCTCAGGCTCCTGAAGACGTGCGACAGAGAACGTGTCGAAAATGGCGAAGACCCAGATTTGCTCGGGTGTTCAAGGAGATGTACGGGTGGAGGCCGTTGGCGAGGTCTTCAGTTCGGCGAGAGAGAAGGGCTCGTTTGCGTCAGTCAGCAGAACGAAATGCTCGTTTCGGAAAGGTCCCCAAACGCCGTCGAGGCGGGCTTCGGAAGGCGTTTTCCGATGCCGTTTTCCGCTGAAAATGCCTCCGGTGGCAGGGCAGGAGGGGAAAGAACGGCTCCTGATCGCTCAGGAGCCGCCTGAAATGATGTATGGAGAGGTGCCGCCCGTCACTGGACGCAGCCTCTCCCGTCATGCACGATCACCAGACGTAGCGCATGCCGACGTTCCAACGCCAGTTTTCCTTGACTTCGCCTCCCGTCGTCTTTTCAAGGTCGACGTACGTGTAGGCGTTCTTCGTGAGGTGTAGTTGGCGCCTGTCCGAATTCGCACCACGTGCCGCCGAGGTCGTCCCTGATGTCGCTGCGGACGCTGCTGTCGGAGATCAGGGAAGCCACGGCAGAGGACTCGCCCTCAAAGTCGTGCAGCACGGATGCGCGCAGGTACACGAGGCCCTTGTTTTCGGGGAAGTGGAAGCCCGTGCGCACGCTGACGCGACCGATGAACGCGTCGAAGTCGTCCTGCTCGACCTTCACGCCGTTGCCCGTCGTGAAGCTCGCGCCGATCACCTAATGGCGGAATGACCGCCATTTTTCACGCAGAGAAAAAGAGATTAGTACCTGTTGACGTAACCGTGCGGCGTCAGTTCGGAGTTGGGTGAGCCGTAGCTGCCGTCAGGTCGCAGCGAATCGTTTTCGTAACCGAACGAGCGGTCTGGGTTCATGTAGGTGGGAGAAGACTGGCGTTCCTGCCTGTCGTAGGAGCCCGTAAAGGAGCCATCTGGATTCATGGTGCTGCTCGTTCCCGGCTGGAACGAGCCGTTCGGCGTCATGTACGACAGCGTGTCATCGGGGCCGTATGTGCCGTCAGGGTTCATGGACCAGGCGAGGGCGCTTTCGGTGGCAACGAGAAGGAGGGCTGCAACTGCAATGGATTTCGAATGCTTCATGATTTTTGTCCTGAGATGTGTATGTGAATTAGATACTCTGGGATGATTTGCGATAAATGTCGTAAAGCGTTTATTGCAAGTCATTGAGAGACTTGATATACAAAAACATAATAGCACTATGAATATCGCCGTGATGGTCTTTGGGAGGTCGGGGGCCCAACATCAAAAGGGCGAAGTGCTGTCTTTAGGCTTGCCGTGTTGTCGGTGGAAGGCCTGCGTGACGATGGTGTCTATCTCTGGCTCAGGGATGTTTTCTGAGGTGGTGCGAGCGGAAAAATGTCGTACGGGAAAGTACGGATTCACTGTCGCAGTGCTGATTTTATGCTGTACAAAAATAGTGCATTTTCTGCGGAGACTCTGCAGAATCCTGAAAAAGGAGGTCGCTTATGACTCCATCCCGTAAGCCTTCCATGACCACTCTGGCCGTCGCGGTCGCTTCGGCCGTTCTCGTGCTTTCATCTCAGGCAGGTGCTGCTGGCTTGAACTTGAAGAACGGCGTTTTGTACTTCGGGCAGGGCAGCGCTCCGACGCTCGACCTGACCGACAGGGAAACGATCAATGACGAGGGCGACAATTACCGCAACCTGATCTACGGCTTCGGAAACGGCAGCGCCCTGACGACCACGCTGACGGGCACCACCCTCAACCTGACGAAGGGCAACTTCGACCCGGACAATACGGGGGAATGGACGTCCACTGCGATTCAGGCAAGGGCGGGCTCCACGATCAATGTCGGCACCCAGGACAAGCGGTTCTCGGAAATCAACATCCAGAACCATGCGGACACCTCGCTCGCGGTCGGCGTCTTTGCCTTTCGCGGATTTACTGATGAATCCGCCCTGAAGGATTCTCACGTCAACATCAACAGCGACGTGGTCGACATCGATGTTTCCAGCAAGACTTATTGGGCGTACGGCCTCTACACCTACAACAACTCGACCGACTCGAACATTGCCGATGGCGAGCGTTCGTCGATCGACATCAAGGCGAAGAAGATCCGGATCAATGCCTCTTCAGGTGCTGAGGATCAGTCGGTCGGCATCATCTCCTGGTCTCAGGCAAAGGTCAATCTTCAGGCCGATGACATCTTCGTCAAGGCCTATCGCGTGATCAATACCCGCGGGAACTCGAGCGTCAAAGTGAACGCAGATGGACGCAGGAATGCCGTCGTCCGACTTGAGGGCGACATCGCCTTTGAGTACGCCAAAACGTCCGGCACAGGTGTCGACTCGCTGGTCGACATCCGTCTCATGAATGCAGACTCCTACTGGGTGGGCAACAGCGCCGTGACGGGCGACTCGACCACCGACCAGAGCAAGCTCAAGGTCGAGAACTTCTCGCTGACGCTTGCCGACGAGGCCCGCTGGACCTCGACCGAGAGCAGCTTCGTGAACAACCTGACCCTCGACAACGGCGTTCTCGACGTTTCGGGTGAAGACAACACGCTCAAAGTCGACAATCTCCAGGGTACGTCGGGCAACGTCAGGCTCGGTGCGCGCATGGTCGAAGGTCGTGCCGTTGCGAACAAGGTGGAGGTTGGCTCCGTTGCCGCAGAGGTCAAGGGGCTTGACGTGAGCTTCGACGGCGTGACTTCGGACGAGGTCGAGACGCCGGAGGAAGTGGCCGACCTCATGAAGAATTCCGTCACGATCGGCTCGGGCAAGTCCGAGGACTTCAAGCAGACGGGCACGGTGGAGGAAGGCGCGATCAACGGCTCCGTCTCGGTCGAGACCGACGCCAAGGGTGAGATCGTGTCGTCCGCGACGGCCGAGAACACCAAGCTCGAGGACTTCAAGGAAGTCACCTCCGTGAGCTTCGTGCAGTGGCGCAATGAGGTCAATCACCTGACCCGCCGCATGGGCGATCTGCGCAGCAGCGAGAGCGGCGTCGGCGCATGGGCCCGCATGCATGGCGGTGAAAGCAAGGTGAAGGACAGCTCTGTCGAATTCGACACGACGTCCGTTCAGGTCGGCGCAGATGCGCGCGTCTCGGACTGGATCGTCGGTTCGGCGCTCAGCTACAACGACTCTTCGATCGATCTTGCCAACGGTGACGGCGACGGAGAAAGCTGGAGTCTGGCGGTCTACGCCTCCCGCTTCTTCGATTCCGGCGCATTCATCGACCTGACGGGCCGCTACGGGTATCTCAAGAACGAGTTCACCTCGAAGGACATGGGCGTCAAGACGGACAACCATGCGTTCGCGCTCAGTGCCGAAGTCGGCCACCGCTTCGAAGTCGCGAAGAATGCCTACGTCGAGCCTCAGGTTGAGCTCGCCTACGGCTTCATCAAGGGCGACGACGTTACGGCGAGCAACGGCGTGAGGCTCGAGCAGGATGACGCCCAGACGCTCACCGGCCGAGTCGGCCTGCGCTTCGGCGCGGACTGCCCGAATGACCGCGGCACCGTGTACGGACTCGTCTCCTACAACTACGAGTTCCTCGGCGACATCGAAAGCCGCGCATCCCTCGGCGACAAATCCGCCAGGATGGAGCGCAGCCTTGACGGCGGCTGGTTCTCCTACGGCATCGGCGCGCAGGCGAACATCTCGAAGACCTGGAGCGCCTACGGCGAGCTTGAACGCACGTCGGGCGGCGACGTCGAGAATCCGTGGCGCTGGAGCGTTGGCGTGCGTCACGTCTTCTGACGAGGTCTGTCTCTCAACCGCTTCCGGCCGTCCGCAGCAGGCTCTGCGGACGCCGGGATTTCTGAATGCCGCATCCTCACGGGTGCGGCATTCGCGATTTCCCGTGGGCAGTTTCCCGCTTGTGCACCCGCAGGCGTTCGTGAGAGGATCTGACGGATCCGAGGAAATAAGTCCCATGAACCGCATTCCGTCCACCGCCGCCGGCCTTCGAGCCGCAGCAGGCGCATTTGTCGCCTGCCTGATCTTCTGCGGAGCCGCCGCGTCCGCTCCGCTTTGCCGCCACTGAAATGCCGCGTCCCGATCCGTGCATGCCGTTCATCAAGGAGACGTCCGCCTGGCCACCAACAAGATGCAGGGATGAGTGCGACGAACACAAATTGGGTTACAATAGTGCTGATTCATTGCTCTGTCAATGCTATAATAGTAATGTCTTATTAATGCGGATCGAGAGGCGAACTATGGCAAACATTCAAGTCCGAGTAGATGATGCGCTTCGTGATGAAGCAGTAGCCGTTTTGAATCGGTTAGGGATGGATATGGCAACAGCTGTACGCCTATTGCTTAACCAAATCGTTGTTGATAATGGCTATCCCTTCAAACCAACGTCTGATCCGTTCTACTCATCTTCCAACATTCGACATTTGGAAAAAGTATTAGACGACGTCAAACATAAACGCAATTTGGTCTCGCACCCTCTTGTTGAGATAGACTAATGCTTTTAGCCTGGCACATGAATGGCTGGGAGGATTACGTTTCCTGGCAAGGAGATGACAAAAGGATCGTCAAGCGAATCAATCAATTGATTGAGGATGTTTTGCGTCATCCCACTGAAGGCTTGGGTAAACCTGAGCCTTTGAAGCATGAGTTATCTGGTGCATGGAGTAGACGGATCACAGAAGAGCATCGTTTGGTGTACTACTTTGATCAAGAAACGGTAACGATCATGGCGTGTAAACATCATTATTAGTGCGGCATTCGCGATTTCCCGTGGGCAGTTTCCCGCTTGTGCACCCGCGGGCGTTCGTGAGACGATCTGACGGATCCGAGGAAATAAGTCCCATGAACTGCATTCCGTCCACCGCCGCCGGCCTTCGAGCCGCAACAGGCGCATTCGTCGCCTGCCTGATCTTCTGCGGAGCCGCTGCGTCCGCTCCGCTTCGCTTTGCCGCCACTGAAATGCCGCGTCCCGATCCGTGCATGCCGTTCATCACGGAGACGTCCGCCTGGCTGCAGAAGCACCGGCCCGACGGCGTCACCTTCCGCTACTACACGGTCTCCGACATGGAAAAGGCGGTGCAGAACCGCGAGGTCGACATCGTGCTCACCGAGGCGGGCATTGCTGCCATGCTTCGCCGTGACGGGGCTCGTCCCATGCTCACGACGGTGAGCCGCAGGCATCCGAATCCCGAGCGCAGCCAGGGTTCGGTCGTCTTCGTGCGAAGCGACCGCGAGGATCTCAAGACCTGGCAGGACCTGCAGCACAAGAAGCTCGCCGCCACGTCGATTCACGACTTCACGGGCTTTCAGGCCGCCATGGGCGAGCTGCTCCATCGCGGCTACGATCCCATGCACTTCTTCGCCGACATCGACATGTTCGGAAATACGTCGAAGACCGCACAGGCATCCGTGGTCGACAAGGTGATCGGCGGGCAGGCCGATGCGGGCATCGTTCGCACCTGCTTTCTCGAGGACCTTGCTGGCCTGAGAAAGACGGAGCTGCCCGTGCGCGTGATCGAGCCCTACGATGATCCGAACTTTGCGTGCCGCCGCTCGACCGCGCTCTATCCGAACTGGACGATTTCGTCCGTGCCCACGCTCACGGCCGAGGAGCTTCGCCGCGTCATGGAGCTTCTTTTTGCGATGCCGCCCACCTCGAACGGCATGTTCTGGTCCGTGGCGCCTTCCTTCAGCGCGACCGACAACCTGATGAAGGAGCTCAAGATCGGGCCCTACGACTTCCTGCGCCACTGGACGATCGAGCGCCTTTGGACCGAGTACAGGCTTCCGATCTGTCTGTTCCTCTTTGCGCTTGCGGGGCTTCTCGTGCACATGCGCCGTACGGAGATGCTCGTCGCACGCAGGACGAAGGAGCTCACCGAGGCGTTTCGCCGCGAGGACGAGCTCAAGACGCAGGCTCGAGAGAAGGACATGGAGCTCGAGCACTACCAGCGCGCCACCATTGCAGGCCAGATTTCGAACATGTTCGCGCATGAGATCAAGCAGCCGCTTCATTCGGCTGCCTGCTACAGCCACGGCCTTCTGCGCATGCTCGACCAGGGACGCATGAATCCCGAGCAGTTCCGAAAGGCGATCGAGCGCATCGAGGAGGAGACGGCGGCCGCAGGCCAGATCGTCGACAAGGTGCGCGACTACGCCAGAGGCAGGAGAGGGCGCGACGAGCTCGTCGACCTCAGGGTCGAGCTTGAGGCGGTCGTCGAACACGAGTCCGCAAGGCGGGGCGTGGCCATGACGCTTGAGGCCGAGGGAGGCGACGCCTTCATCAAGGCCGATCCGCTCGAAGTGCGCCTTGTCTTCATCAACCTTCTCAAGAACGCGGCCGAAGCCGCTGCGGGAGGCACCGAGCCGCCCGCCGTCAGCGTCAGCCTCAGGGCGGCGGACGGCAGCTGCGTCGTCACGATTCATGATACGGGGCCCGCAGTTTCCGACGAGGTGATGAAGAGGCTCTCCGTGCCGCTCACCACGACCAAGGCCGAGGGGCTCGGCTTCGGACTCGTGATCGTGCGCGGACTTCTCTCGCAGATGCGAGGCACGCTCGAGCTGCGTCGCCGGCCTTCGGGCGGTCTTGAGGCCGTTGCCACCATTCCCGCCGCGCGCGAAGAGCGCAAAGGAGACGCATCATGAAGCCGACCGGAGAACCCGCGTGTCTCATCCGCATCGTCGACGATGAGCCGAGAGCGCTCGAGGCCGTCGCGTTCATGCTCGAGTGCGAAGGCTACGAGACGGCGTGCTTTTCGAGCGCACAGGAATTTCTGACCTCCGACGTGCCGAGCATTCCCGGATGCGTGCTTTCCGACATCCGCATGCCGGGCATGACGGGACTCGACCTTTTCGATGAGCTCCGAAGCCGCAACTATCCGCATCCCGTGCTCTTCATGACGGCCTTTGCAGACGTGGAGACGGCGGTCGAGGCCATGAAGAACGGTCTGGTCGACTATCTCGTCAAGCCCGTCGTGCCCGAGAAGCTCTTTTCGAGCGTCACCCGCGCCCTGACGATCGACCGTCAGCGTCATGCGGGGCTCGACAACAATGCGGCCGTCTGGCGCGACCACTGGGAGACGCTCACCGCCCGCGAGCAGGAGGTCGTGCACTGGGTGGGGCGCGGCTATCTGAGTCGTCAGATCGCCATCGAACTCGACATCAGCCAGAGGACGGTCGAGGCGCACCGCGCCTCGGCGCTTCGAAAGCTCGGCGTCACGACGCCCGCCCAGGTGGCGCTCATTCTCTCCGAGCTTGATGAGACGTAAAGGCGACGCCTGCCTGCAAACTCCTCTCGGGCAGGGTTATCCATGAGGTCGAGCACCTTTCTTGGGAAAGGGCAAGGTACGTACGTAGGGTACGTATTCTCAGGCGGCTATCCTGAATTCATGATCATTGCGGGCGCACCGACCATGCGCCCCGCAGAGTGAAAAAAAGGAGAATCGCATGAGCAATCAAGGTTTGTCCCGCCGCAGCTTCTTCGGCACGTCCGCCATGGCAGGCGCTTCGCTTCTCATTCCCGGCGTGAGTGCAGCCCAGCTGCCTCCCAACAGCTGCAATCCGCTTCCCAAGAAGTGGAACTTTGAAGCCGACGTCGTCGTGATCGGCGCGGGTGCCTGCGGCATCGCGGCCGCCATCCGCGCGGCCGACGAAGGTGCTGACGTTCTCGTCGTCGACACCAACTATGACGTGGGCGGCCACGCCATCCTGTCCGCCGGTTCGATCTGTCTCGGCGGCGGCACGGCCCTCCAGAAGAAGTACGGCATCAAGGACGATCCCGAAACGTACTTCCGCGACCTCGTCGACTGGTCCGTGACCGAAGTCGACGGCATGCCCGACTATCGCTTCTGCGACCGCGACTTCCAGCACGCGCTCGCCTACAACGGCGCAGCCACGTTCGACTTCCTCGCCGCCAACGGCCTGCCGTGGGAGGACGAAGCGCCCGACAACTTCCAGGCCAACCACGGTTCCGGCGTGACGGCCCTTCGCTCCCATCACGTCAAGTGGAAGAACGGCGTCGGCGGTCCGAGCCCCACGGGCACGAACGGCACCTCCGTCATGCGTCCGCTTGACGAATCCGCCCGCAAGCGCAAGAACATCCGCTTCCTCTTCAACTATCACATGGACCGCATCTTCCGCGAAGAACCGCTCGCGGGCCGCGTGGTCGGCATTGAAGCCCACTACACCCCGACGATCCTTCCGGGCCAGAAGAAGCCGCTCGTGAGCTGGAAGACCGAAGGCAACGTCGACTTCCATAAGGAAACCGTCACCGTCAAGGCCCGCAAGGGCATCGTGATCGCCACGGGCGGCAACACCGGCAACGTCGAGTTCCGCCGCATGTTCGACCCGCGCCTCACCGAAGAAATGCAGGTGGGCGGCGGCGAATGGTCTCCGCAGGACGGTTCCGGCGAACTCGCCGCCATGGCGATCGGTGCGGCCCTCTGGGGCACCTGCAACCAGGCCATGAACCGCAACGGCGCGCTCCGTCGCGGTGCATTCGTCGGCTGCAGCACGAACTACGTCGCCTGGAAGCCGAAGAGCCCGATCTGGGGCAAGGTCAAGGCCACGGGTCTCTTCGTCGGCTCCTGGAACAACGTCATCGCCGTCAACCAGGCCGGCCGCCGCTTCTACAACGAGGCGAGCGCCAAGTATCCGAACGGCACGTGCTTCGGCTTCTACGACAAGGCGGGCGGCTATGTGCGCGACGACTGGCGCAACAGCTCCAAGATCACTCCGAAGTTCATGAACTACATCGACGCCGCTCTGGCCGTCAATGAAGGTTCCGTCGGTCCCGACTGGGCTGCCGGTCCGCAGTGGTGCATCTTCGACAGTCAGGAAATCGAACACCAGAAGTGGGTCATCGACGAGACGACGGGCGAGGAAGGCTACTTCTTCAAGGCCGACACGCTCGACGAGCTTCAGGAAAAGCTCATGGCGAACCCGTACCAGAAGTTCCGCATGCCCAAGGGCCGTCTGGCCGAAACCGTCGCCCGCTACAACGGCTTCGTTGAAAAGGGCCACGACGACGACTTCGAAAAGCCCAAGCTCAAGCGCAAGATCGAGAAGGGCCCGTTCTACGCCGCATGGTGCACGGTCTGCACGCATGACACGTACGCAGGCCTTCGCATCAACGGCAAGTGTCAGGTCGTGGACCTCGCCGGCAAGGTGATCCCGGGTCTCTACTGCGGCGGCGAATCCGCCGGCGGCAGCAGCCAGCACGGCATGGGCCGCTGCTTCACCGCGGGCTACATCATCGGCGGTGAAGTCGTCAAGGGCTGATGATCCCTCATGCCTTCGGCCGCTGCGTCTGACTCCCGCAGAGGCTGAAGGCTGACTGACGCAAGAGGCGTTGCAATCGCTGCAGATTGAACTGCGGCGGCTGCGGCGCCTCTTTTTCATTTGCGGCGCTTGCCTCCTGCGCATGAAAAAAAAAACGGCTCTCCCGTGAAGGAGAGCCGAAAACGAACCCGATGAGGATGGGATGTCGCTGGTAAATCCATTGAAGCCAATGCCGTTGACGGCACGCGTTTCTATTACGGTCTCACCGCCGACTGGCAGTGTGCCGACCGCTGGCGTGCCTACGCGAGCCTCGAACGTGAAGAAGGTGACGGCTACACGCAGGACTATGACGTCAATATTGGCGTGAGATACGCCTTCTGACGATTTTGTGCCAGAGAGGATGAGGCGATGCCTCAAACGCAAGCGGGGTCCCCTTTCGGAGACCCTGTTTCCGTTGGCTAAGAAGCCATTAACGCTTGCGGGAAGCAATCACCCAAGCAACGCCGATAATGATGGCGAGGCCCAAAAGCCCCAGCCAATCGACGCCTCCGCCGGCCATCGCAACATTGAGAACAATGTCGCCGTTCCAAACGAAGTTTGCCTGTGCTAAACTTCCTAACAAGGAAATGAATGTTGTGACCATCCCAATTTCCTTTCAATGACTTGGCCCGGTGTTACCAGCACTGGGCTTTGTCGTTTTTGAACCCCTTGCGGGGACCCCTTCCGATGCCGAAGGCTCGTCATCGAAAAGGTCGAAAAAAAACGGCTCTCCCGTAAAGGAGAGCCGAAAACGAACCCAATGAGGATGGGATGTTGCTGATGAAGACGAACGTACCGGCGGATGAAAGGCCCCTTACTTGGCGATGCCGAGCGCCTTTTCAATGTCCGCAAACATCATGTCAGTGGCACGCAGCCCGCCCTCGGCGAGGTACCAGGCGGACGAGGTGAGGTAGACGATGCGGCCGTTCTTCGCGGCATCGGTCCTCTCGACGAGCGGGTTGGCCATCACGTCCTGCGCGAGTTTGGCGCCCGGACGGGAGATGGCGGAGTCGCGGTCGCAGACGAAGATGAAGTCGGGATTGAGCTTGACGAGAAGCTCGAACGAGGACTCGCTGCCGTGGTCGGTGTTGGCGCCGTGGGCGATGTTTTTGAAGCCGAACTCGTTGCCGATGAGGGAGCCCTTGGACTTGAGGCCGAGCATGTTGAAGTGGCTCGAAGTGACCATGCCGACGACGGCGGTGCGGCCTGCGGAGGCAGTGCGGATGGCGGCGGCGCGCTCGTCGAAGGCGCGGCCCGCGGCCTCGGCCTCGGCGGTCTTGCCGAAGATGCCGCCGAGCTGCACGAGCTTGGCCTTGGTCTGCTCAAGGCTGCCGAGTTCGCGGTCGGTCTTCTGATAGACGACGGGCGCGATGCGGCGCAGCTCGGGGATCTTCTTGACGAGGCGGCCGCTCACGAAGATCACGTCGGGCTCGCTCGCCATGAGGGCCTCGAAGTCGACTTCCTTGGGCGTGCCGGTGTTGACGATCTTCGAGTCGTTCTTGTACTTCGCGAGCCAGGGAAGGGCCGTGGACTTCGGCAGGGCGGTCACGCGGTCGCCGAGCCCCCAGGCGACCATCGTGTCGAGGACGGCGTAGTCGAGGACGGCGACGCGCTTCGGGTCCTTCGGAATGACGACTTCGACGGGTGCGTTCTTCTCGTTGAAGGTCTGCACCGTGAGGGTTTCGGCCGCCTGGGCGGCGACGGCGGGCAGGGCGGCGGCCGCGACGAGGAGCGCGGCGAGCGTGCGGGAGAGCATGATCTTCATGGTTTTCCTGTTCGTTATGGAGACGGTTGTTGAAAGGCGTGCGTGGATGAAATGGTTGACGGTCCGGACCAGGACTCAGTGGTAGAGCGCCATGGGGCGGCCGTCGACCTCGACGATTCTGAAGTCGACGCCGTAGACCGCCCTGAGGCGCTCCTCGGTCATGACCTCGGCGGGCGTGCCCGCGAAGGCGAGCCTGCCGTCCTTGAAGGCGCAGATGCGGTCGGAGTAGAAGGACGCGAGGTTGATTTCGTGCAGGACGAGGATGACGGTCTTGCCGAGTTCGTCGGCGAGGCGCCTCAGGAGCTTCATCATCGAGAGCGAGTGGCGGATGTCTAGGTTGTTCGTGGGCTCGTCGAGGAAGATGACGTCGGTGTCCTGAGCGAGGACCATGGCGATGAAGGCACGCTGGCGCTGGCCGCCCGACATCTCGTCGATGAAGCGGTCGGCGAACGCCTCGAGGCCCATGTAGCGGATGGCCTCGTCGACGCGATGCCGGTCGTCGTCGGTGAGTCGCGTGCCCGAGTGCGGAAAGCGTCCGAATCCCACGAGTTCGCGGACCGTGACCTTCATCTGGACGGTGTTCGTCTGGGTGAGGACCGCGAGGCGTCTGGCGAGCGCGCGGGTATTCCAGCTTTTGATCGAGCGCCCGTCGAAGAGTACGTCGCCGTGTTCGGCGGCGAGAAGGCGTGCGGCGATGCCGAGCACGGTGGACTTGCCCGCGCCGTTGGGGCCGATGAGCGACGTGACCTTTCCCTTCGGGATCTCGAGCGAGACGTCGTCGACCACGGGAATGCCGTCGTAGAGCTTGGTGAGCGTTTGGATGGAGAGCATGGTCATGGCGGATCAGAGTCCTTTGCTGCGAAGGATGAGATAGAGGAAGTAGACGCCGCCCATGATCGTGATGAAGACGCTCACGGGGACGCTGAAGGCTGCGAGGTGCTCGACGGCGAACTGTCCGCCCGCGAGCACGACGATGCCGATGAGGACACTGCCTGCGATGAGCGTGCCGTGGCGGTAGGTCATGAAGAGGCGGCGCGAGAGGTTCGCGGTGATGAGGCCGAGGAAGGAGATCGGGCCCACGAGCGCGGTGGCGACGGCGATCGAGAGCGCAACGCCCACGAGAAGGCGTCTCGTCGTGCGGTCGTAGTCGACGCCGAGGCTCGTGGCGGCGTCGCGCCCGAGCGCCAGGATGTTGAGGACGGCAAGGTCGCGGCGCAGCACGAAGGCAAGGATCGCCAGAATCACGAGGGCGGCCGGAATGAGGGACGCGGAGACGTTGGTGAAGCTCGCGGTGAGGGAGTTCAGTAGCGCGTCGTATTCGTTCGGGTCCATCATGCGCACGAGCGAGGCCTGAATGCTCGAGAAGAACGTGGTGAGGACCGTGCCGATGAGAAGGATGTAGAGGACGTTGCCGCCCGTCTTCTCGAAGAGGACGCCGTAGATGAGAAGGCCCATGACGCCCATGAGCGCAAGGTCGACTGCAAACTGGGCGACGGGATCCGTGGCGACTGCGCTCGTCGCGCCGAAGACGAAGGCGACGACGGTGTGGATGAGGACGTAGAGCGAATTCATCCCGAGCAGGCAGGGCGTCACGATGTTGTTTCGGATGACGGTCTGGAAGACGAGCGAGGCGCCCGCGACGGCGACGGCTGCCGTGACGATGCCCGCAAGGCGCGGCAGGCGCAGCGACATCGCGTAGTCGAAGAACCTCGGGTTGACGAACGCGAACTGGTAGAGAAGGCAGGCCGTGACGGCGCAGACCGCAAGAAGCATCATCACGATGCGGCGCCTGCGGGCGGCGGCGAGAAGGGGCGTCGTCGAGGCGGAGACGCCTGCGGACGGGGCGGCGGGGCTGCAGGCCCCGAGGGCGGACTGGCAGGAGGACATCATCGGGCTCCCCGGGTGGAGGCGGAGGTGGAGGTGAAGAGAGACTTGACGTTGGCGAGCGTGAGTGCCCTGCGGCCGCAGCGGAGCCTGTGCAGGATGAGCGCGATGAAGACGGCGCTGCCGACGATGCCGACGATGAGCTCGATCGGGAGCTCGAAGGGCGCGACGACGGTGCGTGCGGCGAGGTCGCAGAGGAGCACGAAGAGTGCGCCCGCGAGCGCGGTGTCGGCGAGCGTTCCGCGCAGGTCGTCGCCCTTGAAGAGCGAGACGAGGTTCGGGATGATGAGGCCGATGTAGGAGATGCTGCCCACGACGGTGACGACCGCGGCCGTGATCATGGCGGCGATGGAGAGCCCCATGAAGAGGATGCGCTCGTAGGAGAGGCCGAGTCCCCTGGAGAAGTCGCGGCCCATCCCGACGATGTTGAAGTGGCGCGCGAAGACGAAGGCGAGCGCGATGAGCGGGACGGCGAGCCAGACGAGCTCGTAGCGGCCCTGCATGACCATGGAGAAGTGCCCGACGGTCCAGCTCGCCATCGCCTGCGTCATGTCGAATCGGTGGGCGAGAAAGCCCGTGACGCCCATGACGACGTTGCCGAACATGATGCCGATGAGCGGGACGAGCATGACGTCCTTCGCCTGCATGCGCAGCACGAACGCCACGAAGAGCCAGGTGCCCGCCATGGCCGCCGCGAAGGCGAAGAGGGCCCTGTCCCAGATCGTCGAGGCGGGCATGAAGAGGAGTGCGAGCAGAATGCCGAGCTGCGCCGACTGGATCGTCGCACCCGTCGTGGGCGAGACGAACTTGTTCGCGCAGAGCTGCTGCATGATGAGGCCCGCAATGCTCATCCCCGCGCCCGTGCAGAGGACCGCAAGGAGCCTCGGCAGGCGTGAGTCGAGAAGGAGGCCGACGTGCGCGGCGTCGCCCGCAAGGAGCGCCACCGGCGTCACGTCGCCCGCCCCCGCAAAGAGGCTGAGAACCGAGACGACGAGGGTCGCGGTCAGAAGCACGAGTGTTGATCGCGGCATGATGATTGTGCGTAAAAGGTATCGTTTGATTTTTACCTGCGTCATTGTCGCTCGACTGCAGAGGCCGCGCATGAGCAGGAGCCTACACTTTATTTGGATCCGTAACGAGAATCGTTCTCAATTACATTCTGTTGCATCTTCCTTCGGAAAGTTTACGGACGCATTAAAACGACTGAGGGAGAGGCTTGCTGGCGGTCTCTCCGGCTTCGAAGCGCTGGCGCTCTAGGGATTGCGGCGTCGGGAAAAGCAGGCTTGAAGAGGGCGGGGAGGGGGTGTCTGCGACTGTCTGCTTAGTTTAGAAATGAGAATCGTTCTCGCAGACTTGTGTATGATGCGTTCATTCAATTCGATTCGGACGCCTTCAGAGGGGCCCCATGCGGGCCCCGATCGTTCCCGCGTCCTCCATCAACCTTCATCCGTGCGGGCGACGGGCCCGCCTACAGAAGAACATGAACGACTCTCTGCGCACACTCACGCTGCTGCCGCTTGTTGCGGCGGTCTCCTCGGTCTTCGCCGCCCCTGCGGACGACGCGAAGTGGAACACTCTTGAAACCTCGGTCGTGTCCGCCACGGGCTACGAGCAGGACGTCCGCAGGGCGCCTGCGAGCATGTCGGTGACGACGGCCGAAGAGCTTGCGACGAAGCCCGTGACCGACATCGGTTCGGCGATCGGCGACGTTCCGGGCGTCGACATCGGGCTCACGAAGATGGGCAACTCGACGATCTCGATCCGCGGGTTCGACTCCGACTACACGCTCATCATGGTGGACGGCCGCCGCCAGAACGTGAGCGGGGCCATGATGGACAACGGCTTCAACCCGACCTCGGTCTTCATGCCGCCTCCCGGCATGATCGAGCGCATCGAGGTGCTCCGCGGTCCCGCCTCCCTCGTCTGGGGTTCGGACGCCGTGGGCGGCGTGGTGAACGTCATCACGAAGAAGCACCCGAACGAGTTCACGGGCTCCTTCACGATCGAGGGCCAGTTCCAGGAGCATGACGAATGGGCGAACCGCGGCGGCACGAGCTTCTACCTCGGCGTGCCCGTCGTGAAGGACGTGGTTTCGCTCGGGCTGCGCGGCCGCTACAACGCCTGGGGCAAGACCGAAGTCATGACCCCGGCCGGCAGCCTCGCCACGCACTCCCCGACCGAGGGCTACAACGAGAACGTCGGCGCGCGCCTCACGGTGACGCCCGACGCCGCCAACACCTGGTGGCTTGACGGCGACTTCACGCGATTCAAGGGCGGCTCGATGAACACCTCGAGCCAGTCCATCCAGGCGCGCCAGTGGTACCACAAGTACAACGTCGCGGCCGGCCACGAGGGCGAATACGACTTCGGTCGCACGGAAAGCTTCGTGCAGTGGAACCGCCTCGACAAGGTGAAGGGCATCTCGACGCCCAACGATCCGACGAAGTCCTCCTACTCCGAAACGCACGGCACCTTCAACGATCCGCTCGCTTCGAGCGAAAACTTCGAGCTCTCCGCCAAGCTCACGACCCCGCTCGAGCTGGGTTCTCTCGGCAGCATGGTCCTGACGACGGGCGGCGACGCGATCTACGAGACCTTCGTCAACAACCAGTCGACCGCGAGCGTGATCAGGGGCGAGACGCTTGACCAGACGCAGCTCGCCGCCTTCGCCGAGGGCGAGTGGTTCATGAACGACGAGTGGTCCGCCACGGTGGGCGGCCGCGTGATGTGGAGCGACATCTTCGGCGCGCACGCCACGCCGCGCGCCTACCTCGTCTGGCAGCCGATGCAGGCCCTGAGCTTCAAGGGCGGCGTTGCCGCGGGCTACAAGACGCCCGAGGTGCGCAAGCTCGTCGACGGTCTCTACAACTCGAGCAAGGGCACGGACTACTACGGCAATCCCGACCTCAAGCCCGAGGAAAGCTGGAGCTACGAGCTCTCCTCGACGGCTGAGCTGGGCGGCGTTGCGTCCGTGACCGTAGGCGGCTTCTTCACGCAGTTCAAGAACATGCTCGACACCGAGGAGATCGCCGAGAGCACCTACAAGGCGATCAACCACGGCCGCGTTGAATCCAAGGGCGTCGAAGTCCTCGTGAAGACGAGGCCCGTGTGGAACACGCGCTTCACGGGCGGCTACACCTTCACGCACGCCGAGATCACCGAGGGCGACGACGAAGGCAAGCGTCCGAACGAGCTTCCGCGCCACACGCTCACCGCCCGCGTCGACTGGGCCTCGGGTCCCTTCACGGCCTACGTGAAGTCCTCCTCCAAGTTCGACATGGCGGTCACGAATCCCGGCAACAAGGGCTCGCGCAACGCGCCCAAGTACGAGGACTACACGATCGTCGACATCGGCGGCAGCTGGACGCCCGTGAAGAACCACGTCATCGCCTGGGCCGTCAACAACGTGCTCGACAAGGACACGGCCGTCTTCGAGAAGTCCGGCACCTCGAGCTGGGCCAACATCTACAGCAACTACATCGAGGGCCGCAACCTCTGGCTCTCCTACACGTACTCCTTCTAAGGCCTCCGCGCCCCGCACGAGCGGGGCCTGCGGCCGGCGGCGCGGTTCCGTCCCTTCGGGCGGGACCGCATTCGCGCACTGCGGGCGCCGCAAGTCAAACCACAACCACCACAACAGGAACCTGATATGGAATGGATGAAGGAAGCCGTCGACTACGTGATCTTCGGCATTCTCGGCCTCATGGGCTTCGTCGCACTCTGGCTCACGATCGAGCGCATGCTCTTCCTCAAGCGCTACAGGCCCGGGGACTACGCCTCCGAAGAGGAGCGCGGCATTGCGCTCACGAAGAACTTCACGACGCTCTACATCATCTACTCGAACGCCCCGTACGTCGGACTGCTCGGCACGGTGATCGGCATCATGCTCACGTTCTACGACATGGGCAGCACGGGCGCGATCGACGCGGGCCGCATCATGACGGGCCTCTCCCTTGCGCTCAAGGCCACGGCGCTCGGTCTGGCCGTCGCGATTCCGACCCTCATCTCCTACAACGGCCTGCAGCGCGCGATGAACGTCGCCTCAAGGCGCAGGGCCTGACGGAGGAGAGCTCATGACGATCGAAATCCCGAAGAAGGAGCCCCTCAACATCGTTCCCTTCATCGACATCATGCTCGTGCTCCTTGCCATGGTGCTCTCGGTCTCGACCTTCATCGCAAAGGGCGAGATTCCGATTGCGCTGCCCGAGTCGAGAAGCGCACAGGCTCCCCTCAAGAATTCGAACGAGGTCCTCATCCAGGTGACGGGCGAGGGAACCCTGCATTGGAACGGCGAGGAGGCCACGCACGAGGAGATCGACGAGCGGCTCCGCGGCATCTCCCGAGACGTGCGCCTCGTCCTTCGCATCGACCGCACCACGAGCTTCGAGCACTTCATCCGTCTTCTCGACATGATCAAGGGCGTTCATCATGAAAACTTCGTCATTGCCGCCGAAAAGCGCGGCTAAGGCGGGCGGCGAGACCCGCACGGCGTTCGCCGCGGCCTGCGCGCTCTACCTCCCGTGCCTGACGCTCGCCGTCTGGGGCGCGTCCCTCGCGCCCGCACCCGCCTCCGTCGGCGCAGAGGGCATCATGCTCGCCGTCGCACAGTTCGAGAGCGCCGTGGCGGCCCCCGCCACCGCCGCGGAACCCGCTCCTGTGCCCGAGCCGGATCCTGAGCCCGCCGCGGAACCCGAACCCGAGCAGGCCGCGGAGCCTGAACTCAAGCCCGAACCCGAACCTCAGCCTGAACCTGAACCGGAACCCGAGCCCGAGCCGCCCCTGCCTGCGCCCGAACCCATTCCTGAACCCGTTGAGGTCGTGAAGCCCGTGAGGAAGGTGACCGTGGCCCGCAGGCCGCCCGAAAAGCGGCCGGAGGCCAGGCGTCCCGATCATCCCCGCAGGCATCACGCGCCGGAAGCCGCGGCGCCCGTACCTGCAGCCCCTGCTGCTCAGTCCGCACCCGCCTCTCCCGCCGAACCCGCGCTTCTCGTCGTGGGCAGGGACGGGGATCCGTTTCTCGGTGAAGTGCGAGAGGCCGTTCTCTCTACGCTTGAATATCCGCGCGAGGCCCGCCGCATGAGAAGGCAGGGCACCGTGACCGTGCAGTTCGTGATCGGTCCTGACGGCCGCGTGAGCGGCATTTCGGTTCATGAAGGGAGCGGCCACGACATGCTCGACCGCGAGGCCTGCGCCGCCGTCTCGCGCGCAGCCTCCCTCTGGGGGAGCCCCGGCCGCACCGTGCGCATCCGCATGCCCGTGGTCTTTACGCTGAAAAAGGGAAGGGGATGATGCAGAGGAAAAAACTTCCTGCCGCGACTCTTTTCGCTCTTGCGTGCTCGATCGGGGCTGCTCAGGCGTCCGAGCCCGTCTGCACGATGAGCTTCATGAAGGGAAGCGTGACCGATTCCGGGAACCGTCCCGTCACGGTCTTCTACGTGACCGACGGCGCAAGGCTCGGTCCCGTCGTCGACGGCGTCTGCAGACTGCTCTCGGGCACGAAGGGATCCAAAATGGAGTGCGCAACGGTCGCCGTGGACGTTCCGGACCGCACCGCCTTTCTCACCCCCACGGCCTCAAGCCTCGGGCGCAGCGGACTCGAAACGGGCGGTCCACCCGCGGGCGGACGCGCGGCCGAGCTCGTCGAATGCCTGGAAAAGACCGTGAAGCCCGAAGTGAAGAGGCGGCTCGAAGGCAGAGCCGTGACGCACGTCCTCATGGGACACTCCTTCGGAGGTCTTTTTGCGCTCTCGACGATGGCTTCCCGCCCAGCGCTCTTTGATGCCTGGGTGGCGGCCGATCCGTCGCTCTGGTGGGACGGCGGCGTGCTCGTCCGAATGCTGGAGGAGAACCCCGCTGCGGGACGTTCCGGCGCCTTCGTCTACGCGGGCTTCGGCTCGGCCCTGAGGAAGACGGGCGGCACGACGGCAAGCCGGAATCTCGCCTCCGAAGACCGCTTCAGGGCGGCGCTCGAAGGCTTTGCGGGGCCCGATGCGACCATTGTCGTGGAGGACTATCCGCGCGAGACCCACGGCACGATTGCGGTTCCCGTGTTTCACGAGGCGATGAAGCGGCTTCTCATCGGAGGGGCCGCGGCAGGAGTCGCGAAACAGCCCGTCGAAGGCAGTGACGGGCGGTAGAAAGTGAACGAATGAAAGAACGCCCGGCCCTCCGTGAGGAGGACCGGGCGTTTCGTCAGGTCTGAACCGTGAGCGGTCGATTAGAAGTCGACGCGCATCGTGGCCTCGATGGCGTGGTTCTGACGGCCGGCGTCACCGGCGGAGAGACCGTAGCTCATGCCGAGGTTGAGGTTCTTGTAGGTGGACATGTAGCCGACCTTGAGGTCGCCCACGAAGCTGCCCGAAACGTCGTAGTCGATCGTGTCGGTCGTGGAGGAGCCTTCAAGCGTGTAGGACGATTCCGTGTCGCCGAAGCGGCCGCGGAGCGTGACGTCCACATAGGGCTTGACCTCGAAGGTCTGGAACATGAAGGACGGGGTCTGGACCGTCACGCCGACGGGCACTTCGAAGATCGTGGCCTTGTCTTCGGCCACGTCGAAGAGCTTCGTGGTGCCGGCGGCGATTTCATAGTCGTCCATGTCGACGATCGAGACGCGGGCGCCGGCGTGCGGCGTCAGCGTGAAGGCGCCCGACTTGAACTCGCGTTCGGCGCGGATGCCGGCGGAGAGGGCCTTGGCCTTGAGTTCGGAGGCGAGCTCGAGGTTGCCGACCTGCATCGTCACGTCGCCGTCAGTCGTCACGTAGGAGAGCGTGCCGATGACGTTCGTCTCACCGTACATGCGGGAGCCCCAGAGGTGCAGGCCGATGTTCTTGACATCGGTCGAGACGGGGAGGACGTCGCCTTCGCCGTCGGCTTCACCCGACTGGTAGGAGGCGGCGGCACCGAGCGTCCAACCGTTCTTCAGATGGGTGTCGAAGCCGCCCATGATGCCGTAGGTGTCAAGGGAGTAACCGTAGGCGGAGCCGCCCATGGAGAGGTCGTCCGTCTTGAGGCGGGCGCCCATGGGCTGGACCCACCAGCCGCCCATTTCCTTGGGCATCGTGGCGGCATGATGCTCGATCATATCGGCCGTGTAGCCCTGGAAGTCAACCGTCATGGCCTTGACGCCGGAGATGGCACCGAGACCCGTCACGGAGTTGATCATGCTGCTGATCTCCTGGAGCGAGGCGCCCGTGGAGAGGATCTGGTTGATCAGCTGGGTGTCGGCACCCGTGGAACGTTCGCCGGCGAAGATCTTCGAGACGAGGTTCTTCGCGGAGACGTTGAGGCCGGAGCCTTCGACGGACGTGCCGCCCGCAATGATCATCCAGTCGCCATCGGAGTTCTGCTTGATCTCGAACTTGTCGCCGACCTGATCCTTCCAGGCGTTGGCTGCGGTGAACTTGCCCTCAAGAAGGGTTTCCGTAGTGAAGGCATCCTTCTGGTCAAAGTTCTCGAAGAGCTTGTAGGCACCCCAGGTGAGGTTCTCGCCGTCAAGTGTAACCTTGCCATTGTTCGTGATCTTGCCCTTGAGGCCTTCGGCCGTGAAGAGCGCGGTGCGGTTGAAGTTGGCGGCGTCGAACTTGAGTGTCGTGTCGCCGGCAAACGTGAGCTGGGCGCCGTACTTCGGAGCCTGAGCATCGGGGTTCGTGTCGGCAGTCTCGGTCGTGGCAACACCACCGAAGGTCACCTTGGCATTCTCGCCGAGCACGACGGGCGCGCCGACTTCAAGGACGAAGTTCGGAGCATTCTTGGCGGCCGGCGTGTCGGCCTTGACCTTGTCGGCCATGGACGTGGCGACGTTGAGACCGAGGTAGCCGGATTCAGCCGTCAGCGTGCTGTTGATCTTGTCGGTCTTGTGGATGATGACGTCGGAGTTCTTGATGTTGAGCGTGCCGTTGCCGAGCGAGAGGGAGCCGACTTCCACGCGGGAGCCGTTGTCGATGTTCAGCGTCTGGGTGCCCTTGGCCTGGGTGATGGCGTCGACAGTGACGGAGCCGCGGTCAACGGGCTGTTCATCCCCTTCGGCGGTGGTGACGGGCTTGTCAAACTTCGACATGTCGGCAGAGACGGAGGCCTCGGTCGTTGCGAACGTGAGCGAGCCGATGGCTACGTCGCTGTCCGTGATCGTCTGAACGGCGTCGATGGTGGCTTCGCCGATGGCAAGCTTGTCGGTTTCAGTCTTGATGGACTCGTCGTAGGAGGTCGTGAACTTCTTCTTCTGATCGTCGGTCAGCGTGCCGAGGAAGTTCTCGAGGTTCTTGGCGTAGTCATCCTTCGTCCACTTGGAGGTGTCGAGCTTGACCTGCTTGTCAGCTTCAACGCCTTCGTTGACCTTGTTAAGGGCGGTCTCGATATTAGTAATCTCAACAAATAGGTTTCCAAAATCTCTCTAGCAAGAGCTATGGGCTCTCTTCTTGAAGACATCCTATTTGTAGAGACGCGTAATAAAGCCCGTAAGCTTTTCAACCTTGATGGACGGCGTCACCTTGAGGGACGTCGAATTGAGCGTGAGGCTGCCGAGCGACAGGGAAGGCGTATAGCCATGGTCGCCGAAGTCGGCAACCTTGTTGTTTTCAATCGTGAGCCGGGCGTTGTTGTAGACCGTGACGTCGCCGAATTTGGAGACGTTCCAGGAACCCTTTTTGTCCGTTTCGCCGTTGCTTTCGGTGCCGGTCTTGGGAGCGGTGGCGGGGGTGTCCACCCAATTGGCCGTGTAGCCGTCAAGCTTGATCGTGCCCTGATTGTAGGCGCCATCGGCTTCGATCACGCCGGTCGCTGCCTGCTTGAAGGTCTGGACCTTGCCGAGGGTGATGGAGGCGCCGGAGGCGAGGTGCTTGGTCTCGTCCTTGGAGAGGTTGAAAGTGCTGTTCTCGGCGAAAGAGCGTACGGCGAAGCCCTTGTTGACGGTGAACTTGCCGCCTTCGGTAACGGAAACGAGGTCGCCGATCTTGGAGCCGGCAACTGCATCCATGCCGTACTCGAGGTAGTCGGCGGAGAGGGAACCCTTGTCGCCGACGGTGACGGCACCGTTCTTCTGGGCAGTGATGGTGCCCCAGGAGGACTTGCCGTTGATCTGGGCCGTGCCGGCATCCTTGGTGATGGTGAGGCTGGAGCCGCTGTCAAGAGCGCCTTCGGCGTTGACGAACTTGCCGCCTTCATTGAGCGTGACTTTGCCGTAGCTCACGCGAACGCGCGTTTCGGGCGTCTTGTCGGCCTCGCCTTCCTTCTTCTCGGCTTCGGGCTTGAGCGTGAAACCCTTGTCGTGGTTCGTGAGGGTGGCGTTCGTGAGCGTGATGTCGCCCATGACGACGGAGGCGGGAGCGGCTTCAAGATCGGTGGTCTTGTCGAGGCCGTTGATCGTCACGTCCTTCTTGGCTTCGATCTTGCCCTTGGCGTTGTCGAAGCCGCCCTTGATCGTGAGGATTTCGTTGGTCTTGAGCGTGCCCGTGTTGACAAGGGAGCCGTTGACCGTGATCGCCTTGTTGGCTTCGATCGTGCCGTTGTTGACGAACGTACCGCCTTCAGCGACGTCAAGGGCGACGTCGAGCGTCAGGCTGGAAAGGCTGTTGGTGAGCTTGCCGGAAGTCTTGTCGTCCGCGCCCTTGCTGATCGTGATCGTCTTGTTGCCCGCTTCGGTGCCTTCGCCGATGGTAACCTTGCCGGAGGCGTTCGTGAAGTCCTTGTTGAAGGTCTTGGCCCAAGCTTCGTCCCAGGTCCTTTCGTCCTTGATGGTGTTGGGGACGGCGTCGGTACCGACGGTCAGCGTGACGTCCTTGTTGACGTTCTGATTCTCATCGGCGGCGATGGCGCCGGCGGAGAAGACTGCGAGCGTTGTCAGGACGGCCGCGACGAGCGGCTTCCTGGAGAAGGTGGCGTTGCTCATTGATTTATCCTTTGTTGACGATCCTGGTGTCGTACGTAAGTGTCAAATGCTCGAAAGGATACCAAAGACAGGCGTTCAGGAAAATGCTTGATTTGTGTCGCCTTGACCTGTGTCAGCAGCAGGGACGACCCAAACCGTTGAACGGCGCTGATCCTGCTCAAGTTTCGGGATGTCCCTCTCGTGGAAAACCCTTATTCGGGTCTTTCTGGAAGGGCAGGGGCGTCGAGAAGGCGGGCGCTTCCCGGCGTTCAAGCGCATTCGCGCAAATGTCTGTATCCTTTCGTCATCATGGAGAACGGACGGCAGGATCCCCTTATATATATTGGTCGTCCGGCGAAATCAGATTTAGGAGACCTGAAGATGGGACTCGACTTGTACGCGGGCACCTTCACCCGCTATTACACCCGCAACTGGAAGACGGTCGTGGAGGCCTGGGCCGAAGCCAACGGCGTCGACTTCAAGCGCACCGAGGCCGAGGACGAGGAGAAGCTCTCCCCCGAGGAAGTGCAGGAGATCGTCTGCGCCTGGCGCGACGAGATGCTTCAGGCGGTGACGCCTGAAAACCAGCTTCCCGAGACCTGGGAGGAGAGCAACGACAAGGCCTACTACACGGACAAGCCCGACTGGGACGCCTTCGGCGCGATGCTACTCGTGACGGCCGCCCACACGTACGAGGAGACGATTCCCGAAACGCTCGAAAAGGGCTGGGACTTCACGGAACATCCGCTCATCAAGCGCCTCGCCGAGGACCACGAGCACGTCTACTCGCTTTTCCGCAGCGTGATGGTCTGGGTTCCGATCACGAAGTCCACGATGGTCTTCCGCGGCCCGATGCCCACGGGCAATGAGGTGATGATCGGCACGCTCGGCGCGCTTGAACAGGAACTCGAGCACATCAACGAGATCTGCTGGCTCGCCAAGGAGGAGACGATCCTCTCGTGGACCGAAACCGAAGGCTATCCGGCCAAGACGCTCAAGGACGTCGAGACGGGGACAGAGGACGGCAAGAAGGAGACCTACAGCACCGAGTCCCTCGCCAAGTTCGCCTTCTCGATCTTCTGGCGCGCCATGAAGTTCGCCAAGGAAAACCGTACGCCGGTCCTCTTCGACTACTAAGCCGACCGTCGACCAAAACCAAAAGCCGATTCCGAATGCTCATTCTGGATCGGCTTTTTTTTGTTGCTTGAGCTCCGCTCAAAGCCTTCCTCATTCTCCGTAGAGCCATTCGTCGAGGTCCCACCAGAGTTCGAAGAAGACGCGGGAGAGGAGGGCCGCGTCGCCGTAGGCGTCGTGGTGTCCGCCTCGAGCGCCGAGTCCGTACCATTCGAGCAGAGCGTCGAGCCCGTTGCGGCGGCGCTCCGACGGAATCGCCCTGGCGAGCACGAACGAGTCGACGACGGTGCAGCAGTCCTCGAACCTCGGCGCGCCGGGACGCGCGGCCTGAAGCTCCCGATTGAGCCAGAGAAGGTCCATCGTGCGGTCATGGATCACGACGGTCTTGCCGCGCACGGCCTCGAGCAGCTCGTCCGCACGGGCTGCAAACTCGGGACAGTGCTCGAGCTCGCAGTCCTGAATGCCGTGCACGCGCCTTGCGCCCGCTTGGGAGCGTCGGTGCGGATTGCAGCGAAAGTGCAGGCCGCCCGTCACGTTCTGCTCGACGTCGGTCTCGACGAGCGCAACCTCGATGAGGCGCCCGTTGCGCCCGCCCGTCGATTCGGTGTCGAGAAAGACGAGGGAGTCTGCTCGGTCGAGCGCCGCATGCACGCCTTCGAGCCTCGCGCGGCGCTCCGCCTCCGACGTGAGAAGGTCGGGATTGAAATGCGTGCCTGCATGGAAAAGGCTCTTGCGAAGGGCCTCGCCGTCGTCCTGTACGGGAAGGCGGGCAAGAAGCTTCGAGAGTGCGGGCGAGAGCGAGGCGGGCGGGACGGGCAGGACGGGCGCCGGATGCCTTTCGGAAGGCAGAAGCGTTGCGGCAGAGGCGTTCGGAAGGACGGCGTGCGGAAGGATGACGGTCATGACGGTGATTTACTTGATGATGCAGTTGGGCCATGTTAGGCGGCTGTGCGTCAGTTCGTGACGCAGGAGCGCCTCTCCTGAACGTCGTTCCGATTGCGTCACGAGTTGACGCATGGGGTCCGATACTGATGAAAACGGAGGGGGAATCCGCAGGGGCCGCCATGTCAGGGCCCGCGTTCTCCTCCCGAATCTGGAGTCAAAGACATGGCATACACCGCCTACAAGTTCAAGCCGTCATTCATTGAGAAGCGTCTCAAGAGCTACAAGTCGAACCTGATGAAGTTCAAGGGACACGACAATCTCGTCGCCAACGCCGTTCGCGTGATCAGGGAGAGGCTTGAGGCCGATCCGCGCCGCTATCTTTCCTACGGGCCCTACTGGTGGGGCATCAAGAAGGTGCTCGTCGACAACGGCGTGCCGCTCGGCGAATGCGACGACGAGGAGATCAGGCTCGCCTACTCGGGCGCGACCGACGAGGAGACCATCGTGATGGCCGAGGAGTTCAGGAGCGACTGTCTCGACAACATGATGCTCTACACCGACCGCTTCATGCTCGACGAGGAGTCGGGCAGGTGGTGGAGGCTTCGCGATCCCGACATGGTCGCGGCGGGCGCCATGGCTGCGCCGGACATCATCGACTACCTGCGCGAGTTCTGACGCCGGCCCCGCCGCGGGGGCTTCGGCGGAGGCGGGCGCCCTGCACGACGGGCGCCCGCGGTCGTTGCGCGCACGAGAATTTCGGGCTCCGGCACTCTGCGGCGGGTGTTTTGGGCATTCTCCGTCTTTTGGGTTAGGAAAAGACATCCTTCGGGATGTGTGGAATCGTTGCGGGCTGTGTCATAATCGAACGCGTATGTCCCGCAAAAGGGCGCCCCGTCCCCCGCGGGCGTCCGCCGGCAGCGGGATCCTGACAAAAGACAGAAAAGAAAAGGAAGTCCAGCCGTGGAATTCATCCTCAATCCGATCGTCGTATCGGTCGTCGTGCTCTGCGCGCTCTGCCTTGCGCGCGTCAACGTTCTTCTCGCCCTGATTGCGGCCTCTCTGGTCGCGGGTCTCACGGGCGGGCTCGGCCTCACGAAGTCGATGGAGCTGCTCTCGGGCGGCTTCAGCGCCAACGCGACGACCGCGCTCTCCTACATCCTTCTGGGCACTTTCGCCGTGGCGATCGCGCACACGGGCCTCATGCAGATGCTCGTGCGCTGGATCGGCGCCAAGATGGGCGGCAGGCCGCTCGTCTTCTGCTTCGGCCTGGCGTTCATCGCCTGCCTTTCGCAGAACGTGGTGCCCGTGCACATCGCCTTCATTCCGCTTCTGATTCCGCCGCTGCTCAAGCTCATGAACAGGATGAAGCTTGACCGCCGTGCGGTCTCCTGCGCCCTCGGCTTCGGCCTTACGGCTCCGTACGTGTCGCTGCCCATCGGCTTCGGGCTCATCTTCCAGGGCATCGTCGCGCAGTCCATGACGCAGAACGGCATGGCCGTGACGGTGGCGGACGTGGCGTCGGTGGCCTGGATCGCCGGCCTCTCGATGGTCGTTGGTCTCGTGCTCGCCGTCTTCTACTTCACCCGCCGTCCCCGCACCTATCTCGACAAGCCCGTCGTGGGCGTGACGGAGTCCGACGAGGAGATCCGCTTCGGTCTCAGGCACTGGGTCACGCTCGGTGCGATCGTCGCCGCCGTCGCAGTGCAGATCATGCTCGAGAGCCTGCCGCTTGCCGCGCTGCTCGGCCTCATCATCATGCTCGCGGGCGGCGCCTTCCAGTTCAAGAAGCTTGACGACCACATCGCGAGCGGCATTTCCATGATGGGCTTCATCGCCTTCGTGATGCTGATTGCGGGCGGTTATGCCGCGATCCTCAAGGAAACGGGCGCTGTCAACTCGCTCATCGAGGGCGTCGTGCCCCTCATGGGCGAAAGCAAGTGGGTCGCCGCGACGATCATCACGCTCATCGGCCTGCTCGTCACGATGGGCATCGGCACGTCGTTCGGCACGGTGCCCATCCTCGCCGTCATCTACGTTCCGCTCTGCACGGCCGTGGGCTTCTCCGTCCCCGCCACGATCCTCCTGATGACGATCGCGGGCGCCCTGGGCGACGCGGGCTCCCCCGCCTCCGACTCCACGCTCGGCCCCACGTCCGGCCTCAACGCCGACGGCCAGCACAACCACATCTGGGACACCTGCGTGCCGACCTTCCTCGCGTACAACGTGACGCTTCTCGTGGCCGGCATCGTCGTCTCGCAGTTCATCTGACGAAGTTTCACTCCGGATTTCGTCGCGAATGACAAAACGCCCGCAGACCGGAAGGCCCGCGGGCGTTGTCGTTCATGGCGGCGGAAAGCCTCAGAGCGGCTTTGCGGAGAGGACGTCGAGTTCGATTTCGGTCCAGTCCTTGTCCACCTCGGCGCGGATTTCGACGGGTGCGTCCTTCGTGATCATGGACCAGTCGCGGTCATGATCGAGCTCGGCCCTGATGGAGGCGCCCTTGTCGTCGGTGAAGACGTACTTGTCGCCGCGGACGTGTTCGGTGAATTTTCCGCGCAGCGTGACGATCTGGTGGTCCTTCCCGGACTCGAGCACGGCGGCGACGGTGGTGGCGGGCTCGGTGTCGAAGCCCTTCGGACCCTGGGCCTGAGGCGCCGCGGCAAAGCCCTGCGGGCCGGCGGCAAGGACGGGCAGGGCGACAAGTGCGCCGGCAAGGGCGGCAAGCGTCTTCTTCATGTGTTCTCTCCTCGGAGCGGCCATAATACGGCACGCGAAAAAAGAAAATGCGGTTTTGAGAGCGCCTTCGCGGCAGGGCGAAGGCCGTGGAAACATTCTATTGAGAAGGCTTCTCGTTTCGCATCCCTCATTTCGCAAGGAAAACGCAGAACGTGTAACGAAAGACAACCATGCGCGCATCGGGAAAACAAACTGAAAGATTCTTCGGAGGCCGGCCGTGACGGGCGCGCCCGCACCCGCCGTCCTCGTGATGGGCGGCTTCATCGTGCTTCTTCTGCTCTGGCTTGTCCATCATCTCTCGAGGCGCAGGCGCTTCCCACTCGTCTTCGAGGCGAAGGTCGAACACGTCTGCGACGGGGACTCGATCATCGTCCGCGGCCGCATCGGCCGTGTGAAGCTCAGGATTGCGGGCATGGACGCGCCCGAGACGGCGCAGCCGCGCGGCCGCGAGTCGGAGAGGCGGCTTCGCGCCATGCTGCAGGGAAGAGTCGTGAAGGTGAGGAGCGTTGCGGCCGACCGATACGGCCGATGGGTGAGCACCGTGACCGCGGACGGCGTCGATGCGGGACTCGTCATGGTCGAGGAAGGCGAGGCCTGGGCCTACCGCACGTATCTGTGGGCGCTCCCGAAGGAGGCCCGCGGGCGTTATCTCGCGGCCGAGGCGCGCGCAAGGCGCGCGGGACGCGGGCTCTGGGCGGAGCGCAGTCCCGAGGCGCCCTGGCTCTGGCGCAGGCGTCACCGCACCATCCTGCAGCGCATTCTCGACTTCTTCTGGCGGATCGGACGCGCCGTCAGGCGCTTCTTCTGGGGCGTCGGAAAATAGGCGGCTCTTGCAAACATTTTCGCATGCAGGGCGTGCGTCGCCTTTTTGCGGCGGTGCAGGTGATTTGTCGCAGGTAGTTTGGCCTGGAGACAGGCGGGTGATTTTGGGCCAAGCTAGTCTGAAAGTCCCTCGGAAAAGGCAGCGAAAATGCACACGACAACAGCTTCCCCTTCAGGAGACCCTGCCATGACCCGCAATGCGATCGTCGACGCCCTCGGCGTCCTCAAGGCCGGCCGAATCGTCGACCTCACCCATCTCGTCCATCCCGGCATCCAGCGTTTCGGGCCGTTTCCCGCCATGAGGATCGAGACCCGCTACACGGTGGCCGAGTCGGGCTTTCACGTCGAGGAGGTCACGTTCGTGACGCAGTACGGCACGCACGTCGATGCGCCCGAACACTTCGTCGAGGGCCGCCGCACGCTCGAGCGCATTGAGCTCGAGGAGCTGATGCTCCCGCTCTTCGTGCTGTACTTCGAGGACAAGGTCGCGGCCGATCCCGAATTCATCGTGCATGTCGACGACATCAAGCGCTGGGAGGCCGAGCACGGCGAGATTCCCGCAGATAGCTTCGTCGCCTTCTCGAGCGACTGGTACCACCGGATGGAAGGCGGCGACATGAACAACTTCGACGCCGACGGCGTCGCGCACTGTCCGGGCTTGGGCCTTGACGCCCTCAAGTACCTCTTCGAGGAGCGCGGCGTCACGGCGGTGGGCCACGAGACGCTCGACACGGACGGTTCGGCCGACGTGCGGGCGAGGGGATTCCTCGACTGCGAGAAGTACGTGCTTGAGTCCGATCACTATCAGATCGAGGTCATGGCGAACCTCGACAAGCTGCCCTCGACGGGCGGCGTGATCTTCGTGGGCCTCCCGAAGTTCGACAAGTTCCCGGGCTTCCCGGTCCGCGCATGGGCGGTCGTGCCCAACGAGGACTGAGCGTGGCGGACGCCCTGAGTGCGGCTCGGGGCTCTCGCGGGTTCAGGCGTGCGAGAATATGAGAACGCATCCCGCCCGAAGGCGGGTGACGGCGGCGGAGTTCAGGCTTTGACCGCCGTTTTGTCATGCATTCGAAGAAGGAGGAAAGTCCGTGTCGATGAAGGATCTTGATGCCGCAACGCAGCTCGTGCACGCGGGCCGCGACTGGGACCCGGAGTGGGGGTACGTCAATCCGCCCGTGGTGCGCGCCTCGACGGTGCTTCACAAGTCCTGCGAGGACATGATGGACCGCGTCCATGACGAGATGGCCTGCCGGGACGGCAAGCCCTGCTACGGGAGCTACGGCGGTCCCGCACACAAGGCGTTCTATTCGGCGATGAAGACGCTCGAGGGCCCGAACGCCGCGGGCGCATGGGCCTTTTCGACGGGCCTGGCCGCCACGACGACGCCGCTCTTTGCGTTCGTGCGGGCGGGCTGCCATGCGCTCTTTTCGGACTCGATCTACGGACCCACGCGCGAATTCGCCGAGCAGATCCTGCGCACGATGGGCGTCGACGTCGAGTTCTTCGATCCCGCAGCCTCGCCCGAGGCGATCGAGGCCATGATGCGGCCCGAGACGACGCTCCTCATGATGGAGAATCCGGGCTCGCACTCATTCGAGATGTCGGACGTGCCCGGCATCGCCGCCGCCTGCCGCAGGCACGGCGTGACGAGCGTCATCGACAACACCTGGGCGACGCCGCTCTACTTCAAGCCGCTCGACCATGGCGTCGACATGGTCGTGCACGCGGCCACCAAGTACATCGCGGGCCACTCCGACCTGCTCATGGGCGTCGTCGTCTGCAACGAGCGCGTCTGGCCCGCCGTCTACCGTACGGCCGTGAGGCTCGGTCAGGCGGCTTCGCCCGACGACGTCTACCTGGCCTACAGGGGACTTCATACGATGGGCGTGCGCGTCGCGCATGCGGCAAAGTCCGCCGAACGGATCGTGCACTGGCTCCTCGAGCGCCCCGAGGTCGAAACCGTCAGGTGGCCCGCACTCGAATCGGACCCTTCGCACGCGATCTGGAAGCGCGACTACACGGGCGCGACGAGCCTCTTCGCCGTCGTCTTCAGGCCCGAGTACGACGGCAGGCTCGCACCCTTCGTCGATGCGTTGAAGCTCTTCGGGCGCGGATACTCATGGGGCGGATACGAGTCGCTCCTCATCCCGAGCTACGGAACAAGGTCTGTACGCGAGAGTACTTTTTCAAGAATGGTGCGCATTGCGGTGGGTCTGGAATCACCCGACGACTTGATTGCGGATCTTGAAGAGGCGCTCAAACGCCTGCGCGACTGATGCGGGTGCATAACGTCAGGCATCATGTGCTGCGGTTTTTGCTTGCAAAAATTCGTAACAGCGGCCATAATTCAAGACTATTGCGATGTGTCGGAACCCCGTTTCCGCTATCGTGAAAATTTCGTATGGCACTGCCGCGAAGACGAAGACACAGAACAACGGCGGCAATGAAGGGAAGACTATGACAGAAGACCACCAGGAAGCCGGGACGATGACTGTCACCGTGCGACACGTCCGGCGCACCAGACGCATCTGCGTGCACGATGCAACCGAGATCGGCGCACTGATTCGTCTTGCGCGCCAGCGTCTGGGCATGTCCCAGACGGATGCGGCGATCTGCTGCGGCGTCGGCCGCCGCTTCCTTGTCGAGCTTGAGAACGGCAAGCCCACCGTGCAGCTCGACAAGATGCTGGTCGTCATGGACGCGCTCGGCATCGGCCTCATGGTCCGCGGTCCCGGCGTCTCCTTCACGGCCGAGGAACTTGCACAGGCCGCCGTCAAGCGCGAGCCCGAAGATCCGCCGCACGTCTGGGAGGCGGAGTTTTCGTCGGGCGTCGATCATCCGAAGCGCTCCGGGACGTCCGAGAAGTCGCATCGCGGCCGCACGCCGGGCACCGTCGCCCTGAAGTACCGCCGCCAGTCCTCCGTGAGGGAGGAAGGCGGGACTCTGGTCTACGAGACGGTCGACACGGACCCCATCATTGCGAAGAAGAAGGAGAAGCTCATCGACGTGCGCCTTCGTCAGACCAAGCGACGCCGCAAGTCGGATGAGGCGAGCCGCGTGACCGACTTCGGCGGCTCGATGCGTCTGGACACCAACGGCCGCCGCTGAGTTCGAACTCCGCACGCGCGACCGCAGGACGGCGCAGCAACAGCAGCGCAAAAGAAGGGCAGGATGCCGTCAAGCATCCTGCCCTTCGTCATTTCCGGCGCTCCAAATGCGCCTGAGGGATGCCTGAGGAGCGGCCTCAGGCGCGCGGGCTCTCACAGGTTTTCCTCGAAGAGCGGCGCCATGTAGGCGATGTCCCTCGGGTCGGCTCCGAATTCCTCGGCGAGTCCCTCCCAGCCCGAGAGGATGCGGCGCATTTCCATGAGGATGCCCTTGGCGTCGCTCACGGTGAGCCCGAAGTAGCGGGCGTAGGGAATGGCGTCGTCCGCGCAGGAGAGCCGCCTGCGGCCGTCCATCGTGAGGCCCTGGCCCTGGGCCGAGGGATTCCACTCGAGCGTGTGGGCGGGCGAGAGGCGCCAGCCGAGCGGCTCCCTGTGGAACTGCCAGCGGTTGAGCGAATCGCCCGCGCCGCCCGTGAGGAGCTGGAAGGCGATGCGCCGCCACATCTGAGGGAGGTCCTCCTTCGGGGCCGCACCGCCGCCGTTGAGGATGTCGGCGAGCGCCAGATAGCCGGGCGGAACGGGTCTCGGGGACGCCTGGCGGGCGGCAAGCGTCGCGCCCGTGAGGGTCAGGAGGGGCTTGTCGGCGGGGGCGTCCGCATTCGCGCCCCTGCGGTCCGCACGGCGCGTGAAGAGGATGTTCTCGCCCATTTCGTGCTCAAGGTCCGTCTCGACCGTGCGGATGCCGCAGCGTTTGGCGGCGACGAGCGCCATGTGCATCCAGAGGGGGCGGTCGATCGGATCGAGCATGCTCCTCAGTCTTGCGGTCTGCGCCTCGCGGTGCCGCTCGACCGTGAAGACGGGACGGCGGCCGGGGAGCGTGAGGCCGTTCTGAAGCAGGCTGACCTCGTCGCTCCCGGCCTTGCCGCGCTCCATTGCGTGGTAGGCGTAGATGAGTTCAGGGAGCTCCGACTGGCGCTTGACGCGCGGACGCTCGGGCAGGGGATCGGCATCGACGGGCGTCACCGAAAGGGCCCCGAGCGAGTCGGTCCTGTGGGGGAGAAGCAGGGCGGTCGTCTCGAACCTGCCCGCCCCTTCGGGAAGGCCCGAGAGCGGTGAGGCGGGGTCGTTGAAGATGGAGAAGACGGGGGCGCTGATCGCGCGGTCTTCCAGAAAACCGAACGCCGACTTTCCGAGCCTCGGACGCAGCACGCCGTGCTCGAGCGGGAGGTCCGCGCCGAGCGGCACGCCCGACTCGGCCCAGTCGCCGTCGTACTGAAAGCGCATCCCCGCCGCGCCGCGGGCGGCCTGAGCCGGCGATGCGCCCGGATTTTGAAGAGTTCCCGCACGGGATCCCGATGAAAGAAGGACGGCCAGGCGTCCGACGAGAGGGTCGCCGGGGAGCCAGCGCGCACGAATCTCATAAAGACGCAGGGAAGGGCTGCTCATTTTTGCTCAGGCCTCCTTCTTCGGCTGGCGGGCCCGGCGGGGGAGGCGGCGAGCCTCGAGCATGAGCCCCGTCTCGTCGTCGCCCGCAGCGGCGACGTCGGAGAAGGGCGTGCCGAGCCCGAGCGCCTGAAGGACCGAGGCGACGTTGCCGATCGCAATCCCGCAGTCGCCGTTTTCAAGTTTTGAGAGGGTGTTGAGCGAAATGCCCGCACGCTCCGCCACGACGGACTGGGGGAGCCTGCGGCGAAGACGCGCCGCCTTGAGGTTGGCGCCAAGCGTCCTGACGGACTCCTCAACTGCAAAACTGGGTCTCATAACACGCAGAATCCTGTGAACTAAAAGGCTTAACATGAAGGAAAAGAGGGTTAAGTCCTTTTTTGAGCTTTTCGTCCGAAAAGGCGGAAAACCGCCGTTTTCGGGCCCTTTTCCGCATGAATCCGAAGTTCAGTCCGAAGTCTTAACTTCTCGAATAATGGGAATTATACGCCTTTCATTCCTCGAATGCTGTGAATTAAGACGTATTTTTGAGGTGCGAACAAGACGTCATTTTGAACCCGCGCGTCATTTTGAAGGCTTTTTGAAAGGCGGAGTCTGCGTTTTTGCAAGTAACCCTGCGAAAAACCGACGGGTCGCTCGTGCGGTTTGGAGCGCGGTCCGGAGAAAATCCGGGAACCCGCCGGCGCACGTCCGAGACGCCGGCCTTCACGATTGTGCTCTCCCCTTTCAGGGAGTCTGCGCCAATCTCTTCAAAAGCGAAGCGTCGGGAGGAGCCGCTGGGGGCTCCTACAAGCCTCCTTTCGTCCAGGGGGCGACAGACTCTTCGAAGCCCCCTTTTTAAACAAAAATGCTTCACTTTGGAAGGTGCACGAAGATGAACGGTGCGGAGTCCTGCTGCAGCACGCTCGCGCGAAATTCATCCCGTTTGTTTGCGTCCCGTCCTGATCGCCTACTGCCGGAGGCGTTTGCGGGCGACGGATGTTCCGCGTCCTTCTCGAAAAGACGGTTTTTTCCTCTTTTTTGAGGGGCCGGACGCCTTTTTTATGGCTTTCAGGACCCTGACGGGGTCTGAATGAGGCCTTGAAGCAGCCGTCGGGAGCGGCGTACAGCGGCGTAAAGCGGCGGCACAGGGTGCGTATTTTGCCTCAAAAACGCCCGCTTCGGGGGACTTTTTTCGACCGAGCCCGGCTGTCGTTTTTGCATGACTTGATACGCTGGCACTGCACGCCTCTCTTCCTGAGGTCGGGGAAGACCGCCTTCGGGAAGTCTGCAGCATACGACCAATAAAAACCCGAACGGGAATCAAATGGCCGTTGATGCACGATAGGAGGAGAGGTGTCGTTCGGTTTTGCCGGACGGCAAAAAAGCGCCTCGGAGGGCCCGCTGAAGGCGGTGTCGGCGCGCTCGCCGATGCCGTTACGGGGCATCCTGAAGGGCTCCTGAGCCGTTCCCAACGGCCGCGCCCCGGAGGCCCCCGGGAAGCCCTGTCCTGACCTCTGCAGTGGCGCCTGAGCACGATCCCGTCGAGAGGCGTCAGGTGCTTCCCACGAGCCGTGCGGGCCGAATCAGTCGGGCTCACGCCTTACGAGCATCGTCGTTTCGGAGGTGCAAACGGGGAGGGGCGGGCGGAGGCCGGGCGCGTTTGTTTTCTCACGGTCCCTTTGGGGTCAAGTGAGAGTTTCAGGCAAGTGATTCGGGTCTCGGCCCATGTGAATTTTCGATCCTTCGCGCGTTTTCGTGAGACGATCGTGCAGATGAGGGGATGACGGGCGAGAGGGCTGCGGGGCGGCCCTCGCGGGCTTTCGTGCGGACAATGAAAAGGCGGCGCGGGAGCACGTGGCTCCGGCGCCGCCTGAAGGAAGCGGTGGGAAAGGTGGTCACGAGAGCGTGATCTTCGCGCTCAGCGCATCGGCGTCCGCGCCCGCGAGCACGGCGTTGACGCGCTTCATGCCGAGGTCGGAGCACCAGACGCCGCAGAGGATCATCGCGGCGCCCATCACGCCGATGAAGGTGACGGACTCGTCGAGGATGACGAGGCCCGCGATCATCGCGATGACGGGGATGAGGAAGAGGAGGTTCCTGATCTGCTGTGCGCCCGCCTCCCTGGCGGCGCGCTGCCAGAGCAGCGTGCACAGCGTCGTGGGACCCACGGCGAGGAAGACGAGCAGGGAGGCTGAAACCGGATCCGTGAGCGCCTCGACGGGAGCCGCGTCCTCCATCAGATAGAAGGGCATGACGGCAATGAGACCCCAGCCGAAGGTCTTGCGGGCCATGAAGACCGCGCCGTACTTGTGCACGCTCTTGAGGAGCGCCGAGTAGCACGCCCAGGCGAGCGCGGCACCGAGCGCCAGATAAAAGCCCGCTGCGGGAAGCTGCTGGATCACGTGGTTGTCGAACCAGATGAGGCACATGCCGGTCGCCACCGTCACGATCCCGAGCTTCGTCATCCAGTGCAGCCTGAAGCTGTGGTGGAGCGCAATCACGACGAAGGCCGTGAAGAGCGGCGCGGAGGCCATGATGGTCGCGACGGTGCCCGCGTTCGTCTCCTGCAGCGCCAGATTCTCAAGCCCGTGGTAGAACGGAATGCAGGCGACGCCGAGAAGCGCGAACTTCGCCTCGTCGATCAGCTCGTCGGCAAGGAACTGCTTGTGGGAGAGAATCAGAAGCACCGCGTAGGCGAGGAAGGTGCGGATCGTCAGAACCGCAAAGGGACCGAGGCCCTGCGTGTAGAGCCATTCGGTCGCAATGTAGGAAAGGCCCCAGGCGGAAACCGCGACAAGCGCGAGAAGAAGGCCCGGAAGCGTGGAGCGAGTCTGCTGCATATGAGGGCGTCAGGAGTTTGGACACCGCCATTTTACTGCGCCCGAAACCGCTTGAGGCGCCGAAACCCCCACTTTTCGCACGGGCGGAGGACTTTTCTGCACCTGATGCAGCCCCGGCGGCGGGATCGGACAGGTGATTCTCTAGGTAAAATTCCTTAGGTGCCGTCCCTGTGTGACGGTCCTAGAATGGAAATCCGGCGGCGGGACCGCGCCGCCGATGAATGACAACACACATTCGTATGGAGAATGGGAGCGTCCTCCCGTCCGACGCCCCGTGCCGAGGGGCTTTTCCTTCGGGCGCCCGGGTGCCCTGCGGCGCTCCTGCTTTTGAGGAGAAAAAGCAAATGAAATCCACCATGATCAAATCCGCCGTCGCCATGGTCTTCGCCGCCGGCTTTGCAGCCGCCTCGATGGCCGCTCCGGTGACCGCCGAGGGTACGGGCGTCGGCAAGCACGGCGACATCACGGTCGCCGTGACGTTCGACGCCGGCAAGATCCAGGACATCAAGATCGTCAAGAACGCCGAAAACCCGATTCTCG